>Ga0268264_10000219_pt1 | contig 111751 bp, 104 predicted proteins | sample KBSSwiS32_FD_190357 | JGI IMG/M metagenome (GOLD analysis project Ga0268264, IMG submission 190357) | Switchgrass rhizosphere microbial communities from Kellogg Biological Station, Michigan, USA - KBS Switchgrass S3-2 (SPAdes) (version 2) | ecosystem: Host-associated > Plants > Roots >... | reverse complement strand
CAGCTTGGCCTGCTCGGCAGCATTGGCCGACTTGGCCCGCTCCAACTCCGCAATCCGATCCACCAACGCGGCCTCCTCGGCACACGCATCGGATTCATCGAACATGTGAGCGACTATAAACCGCACCCACGACAAGTCGATTCCGCTTTCCTACGGTCAGGGCTTGATCAGGACTCCCTGCTGCGAGGCGGCGTACTCGAGCTGCGGGATCGTTAGCTCGCCCCAACCCTCGTTGATCGTGCCCGCGGTCTCCCCGAGCCACGGCACCACGCCAGGGTCAGGGCTGACGTCAAGGTTGTATGCCTGCATGCCTGGCAGGTGGTGCCCGAAGAAGTTGCCAAGGAAGTCGACGCCGAAGATGACATCGCCGACGAGTCCGGTGCCCCACAGCGACGAGGCGTTGACCAGCGGGGTGGTGGCGTTCGGATCGCCGATCAAGATGATCGCGCCGTAGTGCGGCTTGCTTCCGCCGCCCGGCACGTAGGGCGGTGCGAACGGCTGCGGTAGGCCGGGCAGGTCGCTCGCCAGATAGGCCGCGGGGTCGCCATAGGTCTCGACGTTGACGAAACCCGAGTCGAGGCCGTTGTCGTCCCCAGGCACAGTGTCGTAGAAGCCGGGGCCTTCGAATCCGATGCCGCCCAATCCCGTCTGCTGTGCGACGTATTGCGCCTCCCAGCCGCCCAACGAATGTCCGGTCACGAAGATGTCGCTGTCGCTGTACCCCTGCGCGGCCGCCTCGGCACGCACGTCGTTGGCGAAGGTCAGTGAGTCGGTGAATGCCTGCGGCGTCTTGTCGGTGAAGATCAGCTGTAGATCGGTGCCCAACTGGGTGCCGGCGATCGCAGGATGGAACAGCAGGTTGGTGCCGCCAGTCGTGCCCTGATACGCGATGATGATCTGCCCTTGCGGTGTCACCCACGCACTGCCGACTGCTCCGGAAATCGGGTTCCTTGTCGTCATCTGCTTGCCGTCGACCGTGAACGGCACCAGCCCGTCCGGGGTCCCGCCCAGCACGTATTGGGCCGCCGCTGCGTTGAGGAACTGCGAGACGGTCGGCGTCGGGATGTCGGCGGGCGTACCCGTCGGGTCGGGGTAGTCCACCGTTTCCAGCGGTGGCGTGACGACGGGTTGGTCCAGTCCGACGACGTGCTCGACCCGTCGAAACGCCGCGAACAACGCCTCGTCGATCGGTGCCAGGTTGATCGGGCTTTGCGGGCCACGGGACGAGACGGTGATGTCGAGCACCTGGAGCACGGCGTTGACGACGCGGCCGGGAACGGCGGCGAGCTTGGCGAACGGCGACAGCGGTTCGGGCGGACTTGGGGCGATGGTCGGCGTGACGATCGCGGCGAAGGCGACGGCGGGAGCGTTCACGGCGGCCTTACCGAACGGCGACACCGTGGGCTTGCCAAGGCCGGAGCGCGTCCGGAAGATGGACAGCGGCGACGCCAGCCTGGCCGGAGCGCTCGTCGCCACTGGCGCGCTGGATCGAGCCGCCACGACGGAGCCGTGCACCTTGCGTCCCCACCGCGGGGCACCCGAGTCGCCCTGCGGCGCAGCGGAAGTCAGCGACTCGTTGGCAGGCTGCTCATCCGTCGAGTCGACGTGGTGAACTCGATGAGCTGTTGCGGCCAATCGCTTCAGCCCGAGGCCAGGCCCCGACGTCGAGTGAGAAGGCGAATCGCTCTGGGAAGGCACGTTGCCGGAGTCGGCGGCGGCAACGCCATGTCCTGCCGCAGTAGCGATCCCCACTCCGAGGACCACACCCGCCAGCCGACACATCGTCGATACCCGAATCCCGCCGTGTGCACTGCGCCGAGCATCCACCATCATTGATGTCCCCCTTGACATCCCGTCGCGGTGTGCGCATTCACGGCGCACGGTTGCGACAGCATATGACATCGCCCGATGTCATATGCGGTTATCGACAACCGGACCGGATCGACATCACGAGCCAGGGGGGTGAAGACGAACAGGGCCATGAAGACGACGGTGATGAAGAACATTGTGTACAGCCGAGTTTGAGCCTCGGGTTGGCGCGCAACTCCTGCGATGAACTGGGCGCCGGCGGTCAGGTCGGTGCAATCGCTTACTCGATCGGACGCCCTCCTACTGCGGTCCTAGATCAAGTTCGGCCTACAGCACGATGCGGCGAGTCAGCACCGCGACCTAGCGTCGAGCCATGAGATCGAGAGAAGGGTGCTCGTATGGCTGACGCGGCGATCGACATCGGTATTCGCCTCCCACGCAATCGGATTGGTGCACGGATCACCGCTCGGGCAGGCGACTTCGTCCAACTCGTCGGAGTGATGATGCGGTCGGCGAGACGCCGTCACCACCACCCTGAGCAACGGCATCATCCACCCCGACGCGCCGCCTTCATGGAGGACGCCGCGATGCACCGCGAGATGCTGAGGCTCTAGCAGCGTGCAGGTGCTCCTACTACCGCGGTAGGACCGCATGCCCTGCCATGGGTGGACGCCATCGCGCGATCCTCGCTCTACGATGGCCTCATGCGCGCGGCGCTCATGTGCCACCTCCGAGCGTGGGCGGACCGCAAGGAGCGGGTGATGCCCTCTGGGTTCGGGTGGACGCACGTCGTCACGATCGACGTGACCATGGTCGTGATCGGTGCGATCGCCATTGCCCAGCGTCCGCTCTCGGACTGGCCAGTGGCGGCGATCGCGATGGTGATAGCCGCTAGCCCGTGGCTGGTGTTCTTCGCGTTCGACCTCATGAAGCACGAGGGCATTGCCCTCTGGTCGGCATGGATGTTGGGAACCGGCATCCTGCTGTTCGCGACGTCCACACCGATCACGGGAGACTTCGCGCCGTTACTCCTCATTCTGGACGTCGGCGTGGTGAGTGCAATTACCTCTACCCGGGGCGGGGTGCTCGCCGCCGCCTCGGCAACTGCCTTACTGGTCTGTGCCGCAGCGCTGCACAGACTCGACACTCCTGTGCTGTACCTGGCGTTCGTCGGCATCGGATGGTTGGTCGGATATCTCATGCGCATCCAGCAGGGGCTGCTCGTCGAGCAGCAACAGATGCAAGAAGAACTGGCCGCGCACGCCGTCGCCGACGAACGCAGACGCATCGCGCGCGAAGTCCACGACGTCATCGCACACTCGCTGAGCATCACCCTCCTCCATCTCACCGGTGCCCGACACACCCTCGAACACGAAGGTGACGACGCGGCCGCGGTCCGCGCTCTGCAGCAGGCCGAACAGCTCGGCCGACAGGCCATGTCGGACATCCGGCGCACCATCGGTCTACTCGACGCCGACGCGAGCGTCCGAGCGCCGGAACCCAGTGTGGGCGATATCGCCACCCTCGCCGAAGACTTCGCCGAGGCGGGACTCGACGTGACCGCCTCGATCAGCGGTGAGCTCGACCAGGTATCGGCAGCGACCGGTCTCGCGCTCTACCGCATCGCCCAGGAGTCGCTCACCAACGTCGCCAAGCACGCGCCCAGTTCGCCTGTCACGCTGGCTTTGGAGGTTTCTCGAAGCGCAGCAAGGCTTTCCGTCGTCAACCACCTACCAGGGCCGCCGAGCCACCCGGTCGCCGCCGCGGGCTCGGGGCTCCGCGGCATGCGCCAACGCGTCGAGCTGCTGGGCGGCACCATCGACGTCGGCCCAACAGCCAAATGCTGGGCGGTCCACGTCAACGCCCCAGTCTGTTCGGACCACGCCGTGCCCGCGACACGAGGAGAAGGGGGATGACGGTCGGCGAGGACTCGATCGTTCGCGCTCTGATCGTCGACGACCAAGACTTGGTGCGATCGGGGCTTTCGCTGATCCTGCGCGAGAGGCACGGCATCGTGGTCGTGGCCGAATGCACCGATGGCGACGAGGTACCCGAGGCCGTCGCCCGACACCGGCCCGACGTCGTAGTGATGGACCTGCGCATGAAACGCGTCGGCGGAATCGAAGCGACCCAGAATCTGACCGACGCCGACGGCCCACCAGTGCTCGCGTTGACGACGTTCAACGACGACCAACTGCTCTCGGGAGTCCTGCATGCTGGCGCTGCGGGATTCATCCTCAAGGACTCCCCCGCCGAAGATCTGATCCGCGCCGTGCGAGCTGTCGGTACCGGTAGTAGCTATCTCGACCCCGCAGTGACGGCCCGCGTGCTCGACGCCTACCGCAGCACCTCCGCGGCTCAAGTCGAACCCGGCGCCATCGACGAGCTAACGCCGCGTGAGCGCGAGGTGCTCACACTGATCGCCCGAGGACACACGAACTCTGAAATTGCTGCCGCACTGCATATCTCGGGCCTTACCGTCAAGTCCCACGTCGGCCGAATCTTCACCAAGATGGGCTTGCGGGATCGCGCCGCAGCGATCGTCTTCGCCTACCGACACCACCTCGCGACACCTCAGTGAGCCGAACGGAAGCGCCTGAAGGAAGGACGCGGCCGAGGCGCTTCCAGATCCCTGGCGCAAGCGGCGAGGATGCGCTGAAAGACCAGCGTCAGAACGGGTTTCACCAGAGTTCGCGTGGCGGAGGCTGCCGCGAACGGGAGTGCCACCCTCTTGCCTGCCATCTTGGCTATTTCGGCCAGCGCGAATCCGAACACATCGTGGAGCACGAAGACTGCCCGCTCATCAGGGGTCAACGACTCGAGAGGCATTCGCACGTCGGCCCAACCTGGTCGGCGCGCGAATCGCCAACGGCGAAAACGGCATAGCCGGCCTGCCCGACTACTCCGTCACTTTCGCGCCACGATGAAGTAGCCGCGCGGCACGCCCGCGACGTCCATCGGCACCGCGGGTGCAAACCATCGGCCGTAGCGGTTCCCCGCTTCGGCGATGTCGATCACGGTGGCCGACCAGCCGAGGCGTTCGGCCAACTCTCCCGGTTCGTCGGTCCCGAACAGCCACGGTGCCCCCTGCTCGGCCATCGACTTCACGACTTCCGCCATCATGGGCGATTCGAGGAGCACCTTGCCGACGATCTCGTACAACAGTGCCGATCCCGGCACCGAGAGTGCATCGATGCGTTCGAACAGCGTGCGGACCGCGGCCTCGTCGAGGTACTGCAATAGACCCTCCAACAGCCACGCGGTCGGAGCGGTGTCGTCCAAGCCTGCAGCGCGGATCGCCGACGGCCAGTCGTCGGCCAAGTCGATGCCCACCGCGACGCGACGGCAACGAGGCTCCTCGCCGTGGAGAAGCTCGGCCTTGGCGGACATCACCTCCGGCAGGTCGACCTCGTAGACCACGGTGTCCTCGGGCCATGCCAATCGGTAGGCGCGTGCATCCATTCCTGCAGCCAGAATGACGACTTGCGCGACTTGGGTCGTTGCCCGCAGCAGTGCCTCGTCCCAGAACCGCGTCCTGACGACGATCTGCAACGTGCCCTGTTCGCCACCGGAGGCCATTGCGCCGTTCAGCAATTCCCGCCCGCGTTCGCCTGCCAATCGCTCGGCGAATGGATCCGAGAAGAGGCCGTCGTCGCGTGCCGATTCGTGGGCACGGATCGCCGCAACCAAGAGCCCGGTGTCTGCTACTGCCCGATGGTTTTCATCCATCACGCCATCATCGGCGGACCCACGTGAGCTTGGCTTGGATATTTTGGTCCAGGTCGACGTGTCCCGGCATGCGCGATCGACGTTCCAGGTACTGCGTCGGCGTCATCCCCGTGAACGATCGGAATTCACGCACGAAGTGCGCCTGGTCGAAATACCCGAGATCGGCCGCGATCTCCGCGCCGGGCCGCGACGCCCCCAGCCCGCGCAATGCTGCCTGGAGGCGACGCACCCGAAAGTAGGCCTTCGGCGTCAATCCGACCTCCGAACGGAACACCGCGTTGAACCGCTTGCGCGGCAAGCCCACCGCACCTGCCACTTGCGCAACGTGCATCGACGGCTCTCGTTCAGCGGACTCCACCACCGAGGCGACACCTGGATTCAGCCGCAGGTCGACCCGACGCATCCTGTCCAGCAGGAAGGCTTCGAGCATCGCGACCCGCCGTCCCGCCGAAGTCGTCGCAAACAGCCGTTCGCACAGTACCTCTGCGTCCCGACCCCATAGATCCTCTAGCCCGATCCAGGTGTTCTCCAACTCGCCCAACGGATGTCCGAAGAATGGCAGCGCTCCGGCGGGCCGGAAGTGCACCGTCATCACGGTCTGTGCCGACTCCATGCGGATGACGTGTGACGACACACCCGCGCCGACGATGAATGCCGGTGGCACCGTCAGGGCTGTGCGGCCGTCCGACGAATAGAACCCGACGTCGGTCGTGTCGCCGAGGCCGATGATGACGGTCGCAGCTCCGCGGGGCAGCGCGCGGCTGACGTGTCTTGGGGTGCTTCTGCCCGGGTCACAATGGCCATCCCAATAACCGACGTACTCGATGTGGTTGGCCAACGGCGGCCGCAGCCGAAACATGCGCGGCCCACTCGGGGGACGAGCCTCGGACACGTGCCTCACTCTACAAGCGACTGCCCGCAGGCCCTGCGGCCTCGATTGCCGAGGTACCCGCGCGTTAGTGTGCCTGTGTCGGCCACAGCGAACAGGTCGATAGAAGAGTTGAGCACATTCATGACCGCAGAAGCAGAACCGACAGCGCTCGAATCGCGGGTCGGCCACTACTACCAGATGGACGGCACCTACATCGTCGGCCACGAGAAGGTCCGCGAGTTCGCCCGCGCCGTGCAGAACTACCACCCCGCGCACTGGGACCTTGCCGCCGCCGCAAAGCTTGGCTATCCGACCCTGGTGGCGCCGCTGACGTTCACGTCGGCTCCGGCCATGGCCTGCAATCAGCGCATGTTCGAGTCGGTGGTCATCGGATACGACATGTACTTGCAGACCGAAGAGGTCTTTGAACAGCACCGCCCGATCGTCGCAGGCGACGAACTGCACGTCGACGTCGAACTGACGTCGGTGCGCAGGATCGCGGGCAGGGACCTGATCACCGTCACCAACACCTTCACCGACTCGGCTGGCGAGTGCGTGCACACGCTGCACACCACGGTCGTCGGCGTGACCTCGGAGGACGTAGATCCGGCGATCAAGGAGGCCGTGCAAACGGTCATGATGCACGACGTCAACATGCTCGGCGTCGACCAGGCCGACACCGAGTACCACCGCACGTCGCGACCGGATGGTGAGGTTCGGATCGCAACGGGCGGCGCCACCCGCACCCCGAGCACACCGTCCTTCGACGACGTCAAGGTGGGCGACGAGTTGCCGGTGCACCACGCCCGGCTGTCGCGTGGTGACCTGGTCAACTATGCGGGCGTCGCGGGCGATGCCAACCCGCTGCACTGGGACGAGAACATCGCGAGGCTCGCCGGGCAGCCCGACGTGATCGCCCACGGAATGCTCACCATGGGCTTGGGCGCAGGGTTCGCGTCGGCATGGTCGGGCGATCCCGGGGCCGTGACGCGCTACGCCGTGCGCCTCTCCCAGCCCGCGATCGTCTCGGCGACAGACGGTGCGGACATCGAGTACAGCGGTCGGATCAAGTCGCTGGACCCCGAGACTCGCTCCGGCGTGATCATCGTCGCCGCGAAGTCGGGCGGGCGGAAGATCTTCGGCCTTGCGACGCTGGAGGTCCGCTTCAGCTGAGGAGGCGCGCGATGACGAGCCGATCCAGGTGCGACCTTCGCCGTCCCAGGTCTCGCCGCTGTTGGGGTAGACGACGACGGGCTTGCCGGTGATCTCGCGAGCGATGGTGATCGCCAGGAGAACGTCCGCGGGCGCGCAGCAATTCACGCCCACCGCAACGACTTCTGGCACGTCCGCGACGACGGCGAAGGCGTCCGCCAATGGCTGACCGGCACGCGTCGTCCTCGGCCTGCTCAGCTTCGGTGATCATTCCCACTGCGGCGGTGGGTATTTCGGCCTCCTTGCGGACCCGGGCGGCAAAGGGCACCTGGTAACCCGGCCCTAGCGAGATCTTGGCATCCGGCGCGGAGCCGCCGGAAGAGACGTCCATCAGATCAACTCCGAGCGCCTTCAACCGCACGGACAACGCAGTGGTGTCGTCGACGGTCCAACCGGGACACTCGTCATCGCTGTCACCGGCGAGCTCGCCTGGCCAGCTTCGGCGCACCGCGGTCACCACCTCGATGGCGAACCGGAGCCGATTGTCCAGCGTGCCGCCGTAGTGGTCGGTACGGGTGTTCGAATGCGGCGAGAGAAACTGATGAATGAGATAACCGTGGGCCCCGTGCAATTCGAACGCCTCGACGATGGCCCCGATCTACTCCAAGTAGGACCCGCCCGACCCGCCAGCGTTGTCCTGGTGATAAAACCCGAAGACTAAATCGGTATAGAAGGCTTCTTCGTCGGCAGTGCCCGACTGTCGTGCTATCGAATGTGTACTCGAGGCTGGTCGCTGGCCCGCCGCAGCTAGATTAGCTAGACACTTGCAGTATCGTAGTCAACAAAATTGTCGGGCTGGGAAAGGAACGCGCCGTGGTCGCAAGGGAACCCAATGGTCTGTCCCGCGCCCATGAGCGTGTCCGGCCGATGAAGATGTCGGATCAGGTGGCAGCGCAGATCCGTCGGATGATCGCGCGTGGTGAGTTGCGCGATGGTGACTGGTTGCCGACCGAGGCAGAGTTGATCAACCGTTTCGGTGTGTCGCGCCCCACGCTGCGGGAGGCGTTCCGGCTCTTGGAGGGGGACTCGCTGGTCACGATCCGCCGCGGTCCACCGGGTGGAGCCCGGGTAACGCTGCCAGGTCCGGATGCCGTTGCGGACCTGTTCGGGATGATTCTCATGTTGTCGGGCACGACGATTGGCGACGTGTGGGAGGCCCGGCTCACGATCGAACCCCCTGCAGTGCGCCGGTTGGCCGAAACCGCTACCAAAGAGGTGCTGAAGGAGCTCGACGGGGAACTCGACAACCTCAGATCCGTCGTCCACGATCCGCGCGCCTTCAACAAGGCCGGTGTTGGCTTCCACGTCAAGCTGGTGGAACTCTCGGGCAATCACACGTTGACCGCCGTTATCGGCATGCTGGCAGAGATCATCGAGCGGGAGCTGGCCAAGTCGCTCGCCGAAATCGGTTCCGACAGTGAAGAGGTCCGTCGGGCTGATCGTCGGGCACTGCGAAGCTTCGAGAAGATCGCCGATCTGATCCGCGATCGCGACGCCGATGGAGCCGAACAAGCATGGCGCAATCACATGAAGAGTGTTCGCCGCTATGTCACGAAGACGCAGAAACCAGATCGGGTCATCGACCTGCTGTACTGACGCACATCACCGCAGAACGGTCGTAGACCCGGGTGCTTTCGTAGCCCGTGAGCGGCGCATGCGCACAGGCCTCCCTCAGACCCGCATGGCAGCGCGCCGCAAACGTTGCGTCGATCATCAGCCGGCGTCCTGCGGCGCAAGTGAGGCCCAGACTCGGTCCGCTTCCCCCACGATAGTCGTGGTGAACATGGCCGACCCTGTTGAGCTGAATTGGCTTGCACTAGAAGTTGTTTCAAACCCTTCGAGCGCTTCGGACGTCGGCGCCGGACACCCCCTCGGTCAGGTGTTGGCTGCACCCGCCGGTACCGGTGTGCCGATTGTGTTTGAGCACGGACGTGACACCTGAACCGTCCTCGGGTGACCACGCGCCTGGTCGACGTTGAAGCGAAGTAGGTGGCGATCGGAATGCGGTGACAACGGAACCGGCGCGGTCATCACCGGCATAGGTCAATCGGCCGTCGGGCGGCGGTTGGGTCGCTACCAACGCCGGCATCATTCGGGACCCAATCGGCCTCGAGCATACTTCAACCCCAACCAGGTCCGGCCGAACGTGCCTTTGCTTCGTGGTCATTATCGCGGTCTCAGCGACGCCGGCGTCCCGCGGGAAGCGGGCCTCGCTTGCCCACGAATCCGCGTTTCCCCGGACTCTGGTACGAAGTCTCAGCCCGCCGTTCTCTGTGGCCGACGTGCCGGATGCTCCAACCATTAGCCCAGCTCGCGGAGCCGAGGTTCCAAATCCTTGGCAAACAGTTCGAGGAAGCGGCGCTGATCTTGGCCGGGCGCGTGGAAGACGAGGTGGTTGAGCCCCCAATCGACGTAGTCTTTTACCTTCGCGACGGCCTCGTCAGGATCCGACGCCACGATCCAGCGCTTGGCGACCTGCTCGATCGGCAGGGCGTCGGCGGCCTTCTCCATCTCGATCGGGTCCTCGATGCTGTGCTTCTGCTCGGCGGTCAGCGACAGCGGAGCCCAGAACCGGGTGTTCTCCAGCGCCAGCTCGGGATCCGGGTCATACGACATCTTGATCTCGATCATCCGATCAAGATCGTCGGGGTTCTTCCCGGCGGCCTCGGCGCCCTCACGCATGGCGGGGATGAGCTTGTCTTTGTAAAGCTCCTCACCCTTGCCGGAGGTGCAGATGAAGCCGTCGCCGGCACGGCCGGCGTACTTGGCCACCTGCGGGCCGCCAGCAGCGATGTAGATCGGGATGCCACCCTCGGGCACGTCGTAGATGGAAGCCCCCTTTGTCGTGTAGTACTCACCGTCGAAGTCGACCCGATCGCCTAGCCACAGCTCGCGCATCAGCCGCACCGACTCCCGCAACCGCGCGTAGCGCTCCTTGAACTCCGGCCACTCCCCCTGGTAACCGGTGGCGATCTCGTTGAGCGCCTCACCGGTGCCCACACCGAGGAAAATCCGGTCGGGATACAGGCAGCCCATGGTCGCGAACGCCTGCGCGATCACCGCCGGGTTGTAACGGAAGGTCGGGGTCAGAACCGACGTGCCGAGTATCAGCTGCTTGGTGCGCTCTCCTACGGCGGTCATCCACGCCAGGGAGAACGGCGCGTGCCCGCCCTGGTGGCGCCACGGCTGGAAGTGGTCACTCACCGTTGCGCTGTCCATCCCGTGCGCCTCGGCCAGCACCGCCAGCTCGACCAACTCGCGCGGCGCGAACTGCTCCGCCGACGCCTTATACCCCAACCTCAGCTCAGCCATGGCGCTGTCCTCTACTCGTCAACGCCGGCGGTCACCCGCCGGAAGTATGTGCACACCAACATCGATCGGACAGTTCCTGCGACCTCAACCGCTTCTGTCCTGCGGAAACCGTCTGCCTGGCTGAGGTTCTGGACCGTCGTAACCGGGAGGCCCTTCGGATTCCGCGGAGCTGCTCTGACACCCCTTGTCTAGGATGCGTTTCCGTCAGCTAGTAGGGCATTCACTGCGTCCACGTACGCAACAGTCAGGTTGTGCCAGCGCGGCAACCCGTTGTCCCCGAGCTCGAGCTGCTCCGGGAAGAGGATCGTCGCGAAGTTGTAACCCGTGATCAGGGGAATCTGCGGAATGCCGGCAGCCCGCAACCAGGGAACGACGCGCTGGGCGCATTCCTCGGGGCGCCCGATGAACATGGTGTGGTCAAGATCTACTGGGCGTACCGCCGACACGATGTCGAGCAGCTCATCGGTGCTGAACATCGTGCTTCGATGCGTCATGCTCAGAGCCCACTCATCCCCCAGCGGATGGGTGCTGCCCCACAGTCGCCAATGCTTGCCAAGCGGAGTGAGATTCAGAGCGGTAGACCTCGTGTAGGGGCTTGCATACGCTCGCTCAATTTGCTCATCGTTCTCACACAGGACCAGCAATTCGGCCCCGGCCGCGCCGACTGCCAGCTCAGACGGGTTGCGTCCGACCTTGTTCACCTCAGCCCAGAACGTCGCCAAATCTTCCTCGAAGCCCTCTACCCGACCGGCATACGCGCCGGGCAGGTAGGTTCCGAACCCGTCCGCCACCCGTGCGGCGATGCGCATGGCGCGTGCCCCGCCGCCGACCATCATGACCGCTGGTGGGCGTGCGGGCTCGGCAGGCTCGAGCCCGACCAGTGCTTCATCGAGTTTCCAGAACTTGTTGTCCGGCATGCTCACTGGAGTCGACGAGCGTAGCAGAGACCGGATGGTTCGAATGGCCTCCTCCAAATGCGAATTCTTCGGCTCGGTGCGTTCGAGGCCATAGGGAACGAATTGCTTGTTCTCCCCGCTTCCGACGCTGATGGACACGCGACCGTGTGAAATCTGGTCAAGGGTCAACAGCGACTGAGCCAGGAGCGCCGGTGGACGGCGGAAACAGTCGACGATCGGCGTAAACCGCAGACGCTCGGTATGACTCGCCAGCGCGGCGGTTAGAACCATCGTGTCGTAGAACGCCTCGTGGTCGGGAACGGAGCTCGCCGCCGGCACCAAATCAGGGCGCCACACCGACTGGAAGCACCATGACTGAAGCTGATCCGACAACCCCAGCCCGGCATATCCCAGCTCTTCAAGCAACTGCACGGCACGGATAGCAGTGTCAATTCCGCCGGGCTTGAAGACCTCGTGACCGAACACCCCAAGCATCGGGATCCGATACTTCTCAGCATGTTCAGGGTTGAGTCCTGCGAGCGTAGTCACGCTGTACTCCATTCGACGTTTGATCAGGCGCTGCACCTCCAGCAGCGCGCACAGGTCTGGTTGCATTCGGAGGCAAGGACACTCAGCGACGGGCTGAACAGTTCAGCAGTCATCACCTCCCGCAGAAGTCGGTGATGTGCGGCTTCGTGCGGCCCTCGAGTTACGTGCGTCACTACGGGACTCTAGCGCCCGCGCCCAGCGTCATGCAATACCGATTTAACTAAATTATCTAGCCGAACTCTGAGGCGGATTGGCGCCATGTGACCTCAGCCGCCCAACGAATTGATCCTTGGCATCGAACTAGCCCCGTCGCCCTAACGCCGAGCACTCCTGGTATGTGAAGGTCCGCGACCCCCACAGCTACGCGTTCGCCTTGGTGTCTGTGGCCGCCGGGCGGCACATCACCGATGGCAAGATCCGTGCGGCAGCGATCGCCTTGGGCGGCATCGCTGCGAGGCCATGGCGTGTCGCCCACGCCGAGGACAGTTCGGCCGGCCTGCCATGGACCGAGGCGGCGTTCCGGCAGGCGGCGAGGCTCGAGGTGGCTGGCGCTACGCCGCTGAGCCGAAACGGGTTCAAGGTCGACCTCGGCCTGCACGCTGTGGCGCGGGCACTGGGTATGGCCAGCGCGCTCGCGAACTCCTAGTGCGTGCTCGACACGGCGACCACGACCTTGTCACCGTGACGGGCTGCGGCGGCGTCGAAGGCCTTGGCCGCTTCGTCGAGAGGGTGTCGTTCCGTGACAAGCGCGTCGAGGTCGACAGCGCCGGAGGCCAATTCGATTGCGCGCGGGTAGGTGTCGTTCATCCTCCGGACCATCGCGAACGTCAGCCCTTTGCGCCGAGCCGCCGATGCCGGAAAAGACGACGAGTCCGTCGACGGGATTCCGCCGAGCGCGACGCGGCCGCCCGGTCTGCCAGCGGCCACCGCGGTCTCGATCGCGGCGTCGGTACCAGCCATCTCGATCACCACGTCGACGCCCCGACCACGTGTGGCATCCATGACGGCAGTCACCGCGTGTTCTGGTGCCCACACCTCGTCCGCACCGGTGCGCCGGGCGGTTTCCCTGCGGTGCTCGAGGGGTTCGACGACGAATACCCGGCCTGCCCCCGAATGACGGGCCACCTGGGCGGCGAGCACGCCGATCGGTCCCGCGCCGACCACCAGCACGTCCGAGCCTTCCCGCACGTGACCGACGCTCACCGCGTGAATCGCAACGCCGAGTGGCTCCAACAAGGCCCCCGCGTCGTCGCTGAGCTCGTCGGGCAGTGGGTGCAGCAGGTGGTCGGGCCACGGCAGCCGCTCCTGCATCGCGCCGTCGAGCGTTCCGTGCCCAGCGAATTGCACTGTCGGACAGAGATTGTCGTATCCCAGTCGACACATCTCGCATGACCTACACGGGATGGCGGGATCGACCGCAACGCGTCGGCCAGCGTGCGGTCCGGTGAGCGCGAGTGCGGCGAACTCGTGACCCGGCACCACGGGATGTTCGATGCGATTCTCGCCGATGCCGCCGTCGGTGAACCAGTGCAGGTCGGAGCCACAGATGCCAACCGACGTCACCGCGAGCAGAGACCACCCCTGTGGGGGTTCTCCATGATCGGGTTCTGTCGCAACCCGCAGGTCCCCGACGGCGTGCAGGCGGGCCGCGATCATCGCTTCACGTCTTCTCAAAGTCCAGCGGCGACATGGTGATACACGTCGTTCCACTTCAGTTCGTGCTGGAAGCCGCGCACCGTCGTCGTCGCGTCGATGACGAGCAGTTCGGTGTTCGTCATCGCGGCGAAGTCGTCGATGGTGTCAGTCCCCACCGCGGTGGTCAGCACCGTGTGGTGCGGTGCGCCTGCCATCAGCCACGCCTCGGCGGAGGTCGACCAGGCAGGCAACGGCTCCCATACCGCGCAAGCCACCGGCAAGTTGGGCAGCTCCGCGTCGGGCTCCACGACGCGAACCTCGTTGGCCACCAACCGGAATCGCGATCCCATGTCACAGATCCCGATGATGACCGCGTCGTCGGGCGCTGCGGTGAAGCGCAGCCGAACCGGATCCTCCCGGCCCCCGATGGACAACGGGTGCACTTCCAGCGTTGGGGTTCCTGCCGCGATGCTCGGGCACACCTCAAGCATGTGTGCCCCAAGGATGCGCTCGCGACCCGGAGTCAGGTCGTAGGTGTAGTCCTCCATGAATGAGGTCCCACCGGGCAGTCCTTCGGCCATCGCCTTGACCGTCCGCAACAACATCGCGGTCTTCCAATCGCCCTCGCCGCCGAACCCGTAGCCGTCGGCCATCAGCCTCTGCACCGCCAGCCCTGGCAACTGGCGCAGCCCACCGAGGTCCTCGAAGTTCGTCGTAAATGCGTGGAAATCACCGTCCTGCAGAAACTTCCGCAGACCGATCTCGATTTGCGCGCCGTGTCGTAGCGATGCGTGCCGGTCCCCACCGGGAAGTAGCTCACTGGCCACCCGGTAGGTGTGCTCGTACTCTCGGACCACCTTGTCCACCTCGGCGGGTCGGACCCGTTGCACCACTTCGACCAAGTCGTTGACGCCGTAGGTGTCGATCGAGGCACCGAAGTGCGCCTGCGCCTCCACCTTGTCGCCCTCCGTGACGGCCACTCCGCGCATGTTGTCACCGAATCGCGCGAGCCGCAGCGTCGACAGCTCCGCGTGACCCAGCGCCGCCCGCACCCACGACCCGATCCGCGTACGGGTCGTCGGGTCGCTGACGTGGCCGGCGATCGTCTTGCGTGAGGTCGACAGCCGCGACTGGATGTAGCCGAACTCGCGGTCGCCGTGCGCAGCCTGGTTGAGGTTCATGAAGTCCATGTCGATGCTGTGCCATGGCAATTCGACCCCGAATTGAGTGTGCAAGTGCAACAGCGGCTTTCGCAGTATCTTCAGTCCGCGGATCCACATCTTGGCAGGCGAGAACGTGTGCATCCAGGCGATCACGCCGATGCACTCTTCTGACGTGTTCGCGTCGCTCAGGATTCGCGCGATCTGGTCGGCGTCCGTGACGACCGGAAACCACCGCACCTCGACCGGGATCTCGGAGCTGCCGTCGAGGTGATCGGCGATCTGACGCGACTGGTCGGCGACCTGGTCGAGGATGTCCTGCCCATACATGGACTGGCTGCCGGTGATCAACCACACCTGGCCGGTGACGAGCCGGGACGCGATCATCGTTGATTCTCCTCGAACGATTCGGAGTGTCCGCCCGGCTGGCCGTACACGTTCTGGTAGCGCTCGAACAGCGCGGTGACGTCGGCCGCATCGATGGGCGTTGCGGCTCCGAGCTGGCGGCTGATGTGCACCGTGCGTGCCACGTCCTCGACCATGACGGCCGCCTTGACGGCGTCGTGCGCAGTTCGGCCGATGGTGAACGGCCCGTGGTTGCGCATCAACACCGCAGGAGATCTACTGCCCCGCAGGGTCTCGACGATGCCGCGCCCGATGGCGTCATCGCCGATGAGGGCGAACGGCCCCACCGGCACGTCACCGCCGAACTCGTCGGCGATCATCGTGATAACGCACGGTATCGGCTCACCGCGGGCGGCCCATGCGGTGGCGTAGGTGGAGTGCGTGTGCACGACCCCACCGACCTCCGGCATGTGCCTGTATACGTAGGCGTGCGCGGCGGTGTCCGACGACGGGTTCAGCGCGCCGTCGACCAGGTTGCCGTGCAGATCGCACACCACCATGTCGGCGGCCGTCAGCGAGTCATAGTCGGCCCCCGAGGGTTTGATGACCATGAGGTCCCGATCGGGCACCCGCGCGGAGACGTTGCCCGCCGTCCAGATGACCAGCTCGTAGCGAGTCAGCTGCGCATGCAGATCGCAGACCTCTTGGCGCAGTTGCGCGATCGTGCGGTCAACGTCGGAGGTAATCGTCATGACAAGGCTCCCACTGCTTCTGGTGCTCCGATGCGCCGCAGTCGGCGCATCGTGTCGTTGCCCCGGCCGAACCAGTCATGGGCCGCCACGTACTCCCGGTAAAGCCGGTCGTAGGCGGCGACGTTCTCGGGGATGGGGTTGTAGGCGTTACGAATTCGCCGACCCATCTGCTTCGCAGCGGAGGGGACGTCGGCGTAGGCGCCCGCGGCCGCGGCCGCGTGGATGGCGGCACCGAGGGCTGGAGCCTGAGTCGAAGGCACGACCGACAGCGGCAACCCGACCGCGTCGGCGTAGATCTGCATCAGGAGGTGGTTCTTGAGCAACCCTCCAGCCACCACCAGTTCGGTGACGGGCACCCCGCTGTCGACGAAGGTCTCCACGATCATCCTGGTGCCGAATGCGGTGGCCTCCAACAGCGCGCGGTACATGTCGACGCACGTGGTCTGCAGGGTCTGCCCGATCATGACGCCGGAGAGCTCGTGGTTGACGAGCACCGAACGGTTGCCACTGTGCCAGTCCAAGGCGACCAAGCCGTGTTCACCTACCTGCTGGTGACTCGCCAGGTCGGTCAGGTGCTCGTGCACCGAGCGACCGAGACGGCGCGCGTCGATCTGGTACCTCTCAGGCACGCAGTTGTCGACGAACCAGCCGAAGATGTCACCCACTCCGGATTGACCAGCCTCGTAACCCCAAGTGCCCGAGGAGATTCCGCCATCAACCACGCCGCACATGCCCGGCACCTCGCGCAGCACCTCGGAGTTCATGACGTGGCAGGTCGACGTTCCCATGATCAAGACGAGCTGTCCCGGTTGCAGCGCGTCCGCGGCCGCGACGGTCACGTGCGCGTCGACGTTGCCGACGGCGACGGGAATGCCCTCGGGAAGACCGGTCCAGCGCGCCGCCTCCGCCGAGAGCGAACCGGCCCGTTCGCCGAGGTTCCCGATCTGGTGTTCCAACTTCTCGGTGACGAAGTCCGCGAACTCCGGGTTCAGCTCCGCGAGGAAGTCACGCGATGGATACCGACCGTCCTGAAGGATGCCCTTGTATCCGGCGCTGCAGGCATTTCGGACGTAGGACCCACAGAGTTGCCAGACGATCCAGTCGGCAGCTTCCACGAAGTGGTCCATGGCCCGATAGACCTCGGGATCCTCCTCGAGGATCTCGAGGGCCTTGGCGAACTCCCATTCGCTCGAGATCAGCCCGCCGTATCGCGGCAGCCATGCCTCAGCCCGTTGAGCGGCAATGGCATTGATGCGGTCCGCCTGGGATTGGGGAGAGTGATGGCGCCACAGTTTGGCGTACGCATGCGGCCGGTCGCCGAATTCGTCTAGCTCGCAGAGCGGCGTCCCGTCGTCGCGTACGGGCACCATCGTGCAGGCGGTGAAGTCGGTGCCGATGCCGATTACGTCCGCGGGGTCGACGCCTGCCGCTGCGATCGCCTGCGGCACTGCGGCGCGCAGCACGTTGACGTAGTCACCGGGAACCTGGAGTGCCCACTGCGGTGGGAGTCGACGGGCGCTCCCAGGCAGGGTGTCGGCGACGACGCCGTGCTCGTATGCGTGTTCGACGCTGGCGAGCTCGTGGCCGTCGCGGACCCGAACGACGAGCGCTCGGCCGGACAAGGTGCCGAAATCGACTCCAACCGCATATCTTTCGCTACTCATGACCTCTCCTGGGCGCTGCCGTGCTGTCGCGGATGATGAGTTCGGGGGGAAGGAGCGGCACGTTGGTCGACGAGCCGTCCAACGTCGCGGTCACCAGGTCGATCGCTCGTTGTCCCACGGCATGGAAGTCCTGCCTGACAGTGGTGAGCGCCGGATTGAGGTAGGCCGCTTCGGGGATGTCGTCGAATCCGACGACGCTGATGTCTTCCGGTACTCGAACGCCTGCCTCGGCGAATGCGTGCAGCACCCCGATCGCCATTTGATCGTTGGCCACGAATACCGCCGTGATTCCGCCTCTTTGGACCAACTCGCGGCCGATGTCGTAGCCCTCGGCCGGGGTCCAGTCGCCCTCCCAGTGGGCCTGGGGGACGAGCCCAGCGTCGCTCATCGCCGCGTTGTAGCCCGTGCAACGGCCCTTGGCCTCGGTCCACGTCAGCGGACCCGACACGTGGACGATTGCCCGGTGCCCGAGGTCGATCAAGTGCTGGGTGGCCTGGCGTGCCCCGTCGATCTGGTCGACGCCCACGCTGAGTCCACGACCCGAGAGATCGCCCTCGACCACGATCAGCGGCAGCCCGGCATCCGCTGAGTGCACCACCGCAAGCGCGTCTTCCTGTGCGGCGATCATCACGATCGCCTCGACCGATTGGCGCGAGAGGTGATCGAGGGCGCCGCGGAGTTCATGGAGCGTCACCTCGGCCAACGGCACGAGACTGGAGAAGTAGCCCGCCGCCCGTGCGGCCTCCTGCACGGAACGCTGAATGCTCGCGGGCCCATACAGCGCACTGTTGGTACCGACGATGCCGATGATTCCGGAGCGCCTGGTCACCAGAGCGCGCGCTGCCGTGTTCGGCCGATAGCCGAGTTCCTCGATGGCCTGTTCGACGCGGGCCTTGGTCTCAGGGCGAATACTCAACGACCCGTTGATCACTCGCGAGACCGTCTGATGGCTGACGCCTGCTAGTCGTGCCACGTCGGCCATCACCGGCTTCGACGCCGCCGGTTGGATTGGCTGGCCGGTCATCCTGGTTTCCTCATCACTAGACGCTGCACCAGGACGAACATCAGCAGCAGGACCCCCGTCATGATTCGCGTCCAATACGAGTCGAGGTTCTCCGCGGTGACGAAGGTCTGGATGGTGCCTAGGACGAGGACGCCGATCACCGAGCCGATGACGAAACCCACGCCGCCGGACAACAGAACGCCCCCGATGACACCAGCGGCGATCGCGTCGAGTTCGAGGCCTATGCCGTTGAGGCTGTACCCGGAGAGTTTCTGTACCGCCAACAGCAGCCCCGCCAGAGCCGCGCACAGCCCACTGATCACGTACACCGACACGCGCGCCCTTGCGGCGTCGAGACCCATCAGCTGTGCCGATTGTCGGTTGCCGCCGACGGCGTAAACCGTTCGACCGAAACGGGTTTGATGCAGGACGTAGGCGGCGATGACCACGACCGCGATCGCTATCACGACCGTCCACCGGATGAACTTGTCCTCGTAGAGGTAGACGTAGTTGAGGCCGAACTCGCGCAGTAGCGGATCCTTGATGGGCAGCGTGTCGACGCTGATGACGTAGCAGAGGCCACGGGCCAGGAACATTCCGGCGAGGGTCACGATGAACGGTTGGACGTCGAAGTACTCGATGACCAGGCCCATCAACAACCCGAGCAACGGCCCAACCACCAGCACGGTCCCGACGGCCAGCGGCATCGGCCAGCCTGCCCGCAAGGTGGCGGCAACGATGACCGTGGACAGGGCCACCACCGCTCCGACGCTGAGGTCGATGCCGCCGGTGAGGATCACGAACGTCATGCCGACTGCGAGGACGATCAGATAGGCGTTGTCCACCAACAGGTTCAAGAAGACCTGAGTGGGGCTGGCGAAGTCGTAGCGTGTGATCAGCACGGCGAACAACAAGACGAAGAGGACCAGGGAGACGAGCGGCGACAGGTAGCGCCCCCGGGCCCGCTGGAGGATGTCGCTACCGACGGCGCGAGGTCGTATCGCGGTCTGAGTGCTCACGGTTGGCTCATTTCGTCGCCATCGCGGACGCCTGCGTGGTGGGTCCGGTGGGTTGTCGTGACGGGGTCGCCTGCGGTGGGATCGCGGTCGCCGGGGCGGGCGGTCCACTACGAGGTTGCGGTCGCGGTCGTCGCCGCGAGAGCGCCGCACGGAACTTGGGCGCCTGCAGCAAACACACCGCGATCACGACGAGAGCCTTGAAGACCAGCGTCGTCTCCGGGGTGATCCCCGCGGTGTAGATCGTCGTGGTGAGTGTCTGAATGATCAAGGCGCCGAGGATGGTTCCGGTCAGGCTGAACCGTCCACCGAGTAGCGAAGTGCCCCCGATCACCACCGCAAGGATGGCATCCATCTCTATCCACAACCCGGCGTTGTTCGCGTCGGCGGCCGAGATGTTCGACGCGATCATCAAGCCCGCGATACCCGCACACAGAGCGCAGAAGACGTACACCGCGAACACGATCGAGCGGTAACGAACTCCCGCGAGTCGGCTGGCTTCGGGGTTGATGCCGACCGACTCCAACAGCATGCCCAGTGCGGTGCGCCTGGTGAGCAGGCCGACCAGTGCGAATACGGACAGACTCACCAGGATCGCCACCGGAAGACCGAATGCGTAGCCCGCTCCCAGCACCTTGAACGGCGGACTGGTGATCGTGACGATCTGACCGTCGGTGATGAACAGCGCGATCCCCCGGCCAGCCGTCATGAGAACGAGGGTCGCGATAATCGGTTGAACTCCGAAGACCGAGACGAGCGTTCCGTTCCACAACCCGAGAGCGACGGCGGCACCGAGGGCGATGCCCGTCGCGGTGACGACGGTGCCAGGGCTGGTCGGATCGGTGGCCGATGCGATGTGTGCGCAGGCCAGCGCACCGCTGACTGCGACGACGGCGCCGACCGAGAGGTCTATGCCGCGTGAGGCGATCACCAATGTCATGCCAAGCGCGACCAGCATCGTGGGTGCGCCGTTGCGAAGGATGTCGATCAGGCTGCCGAACAAGTGGCCATCCTGAATGCGAATGCTCAGAAAGCTCGGTGTGAGAACGAGATTGACCGCCAGAAGGGCCACCAGCGCCGCCGCGGGCCACAGAAGCGGTGATGCGGTCAGCTTCTTGATCGTCGCTTGTCTGGTCACAGCTCACCGCCGCCTGCGATGAGCGACGTCAGTTCCCTGACCGTGCATTCGGTGCCGACCTGCGCAACGCAGTGCCCCTCCCGAAGCACGGTGATGCGGTCGCTGATCCGTGCGACCTCGTCGAGTTCCGCGGAGATGAACAGCACACCCATCCCGTCGCCTGCCAGATCGGCGACGAGCTTCTGAATTTGCGCCTTCGCCCCCACGTCGATGCCGCGGGTGGGTTCGTCGAGGATGAACAGCTGCGGTTCGGTGATCAGCCACCGCGCAAGCAGCACCTTCTGCTGGTTGCCGCCGCTGAGGTTCTTGACCAACGCCGACGGGACCCTGGGCCGGATGTCGAGAGCTTCCATGTAGCGGCTCACGAGATCCTCCTTGACCTTCTTCGACAGCGGGCGCGCGAAACCGCGCCGTGCCTGCAGCGCCAGCACCAGGTTGTCCTGGACGGTCAGGTCACCGACGATTCCCTCACGCTTGCGATCCTCCGATGAGAAGGCGAATCCCTTGGCGATCGCGGCGCGCGGCGAGCGCACCTTGGTCGGTCGCCCATTCACCGACATCTGGCCGCTGGTTGCGCGGTCGGCACCGAAGATCAAGCGCGCCAACTCGGTTCGGCCCGATCCCAGCAGCCCGGCCAGGCCTAGAACCTCGCCACGGTGCACGTCGAGGTCCATGGGATGGATACCTGGCGCCCTGCCGATGTCGCGCGCGCTCAGCACCGACTCGCCTGCGGTGGATTCGCCGGTGGCCACGGCGTCTTCGATCTCCTCCAGCAGATCGAGCTCGTGTCCGAGCATCGCCGCGATCAGTTGCACCCTGTCCAGCGCGGCCGTCGGATACTCACCGATCAGACGGCCGTTGCGCAGCACCGTCATTCGATCCGAGATCTCGTACACCTGGTCGAGGAAGTGGGAAACGAAGAGGATCGCCGTCCCACCGTCACGTAGGCGACGCATGACTCGGAACAGCTCCGCTACCTCACCGGCGTCCAGGCTTGACGTCGGTTCGTCGAGGATCAATACCCGGGCCGACACCGCAGTCGCCCTGGCGATGGCGACGAGTTGCTGGAGCGCGATCGGATGGTCCCCGAGGGTGGACCTGGGGTCGATGCTCAGGTCGAGCTCGCCGAGCAGTGCTCCAGCGCGGGCGTTCATCGCGCGGGAGTCGATCCGGCCAAACCGTCGCGGCTCGCGGCCGAGCAGGATGTTTTCTGCCACAGTCAAATTGGTGCAGAGGTTGACCTCTTGATAGACGGTGCTGATACCGGCGTCCTGGGCTTGACGCGGGCCGCTGAATCGCCGCTCGACACCGTCGACGAGGATGCTGCCCGAGTCGATGTCGTAGACACCGGTGAGCGCCTTGATCAACGTTGACTTACCGGCGCCGTTCTCCCCCATCAGCGCATGGATTTCGCCTGGCAGCAGCCGGAAGTCGACGCCGTCGAGCGCCTTGACGCCAGGGAAGTCGATGGTGACGTCCCGCAAGTGGACCACCGGGGCATCGGTTGGCCCGGAGACCGGTGCTGTCATGTGAACGATCCTTCGGTAGGTGTCGACAACCGCCTGGACATCGAATGGGTTCGCCGTCCAGGCGGTGTCGCTGTCCGAAACGTCAGTATTTCCGTTGGGGGAGGATGGCGGCGGCCTGCTGCTGATCGAACGCCTCGTCAGCAGTGACGACGCGTGGCGGCACCTGCTCACCGGCGACCACCTTCTTGGCCAGCTCCATCAGTTGCGGTCCGAGCAGTGGGTTGCACTCGACGATGTAGTTGAACTTGCCGTCCGCGAGGGCCTGCATGCCGTCATGCGTGGCATCCACGGCGACGATCTTGACGTCCTGGCCAGGCTTGAGGCCTGCGGCTTCGATGGCCTCCATCGCCCCGAGGCCCATGTCGTCGTTCTGCGCAAACACCACGTCGATCTTGGGGTTGGCCTTCAGGAACGCCTCCATCACCTGCTTGCCACCCGAGCGGGTGAAGTCTCCGCTTTGCGACGCGATCACCTTGAGGTTGGGGTTCGTGCCGATGGCCTTGGCGAAGCCGGTATTGCGATCGATGGCCGGGTCCGCGCCCGTGGTGCCCTCCAGTTGGACGATGTTGACCGGGCCGGGTGCGGAAGCGTACTGCTTGACCACCCAGTCGCCTGCGCGCCGACCTTCCTCGACGAAGTCCGCTCCCAGGAAGGTCTTGTAGACGTCCTTCTCCTGGGTGTCGACGGCACGGTCGGTGAGGATCACCGGGATACCGGCATTCTTGGCCTCGAGAAGTACGGCGTCCCAGCCGGTCCGCACCACCGGGCTGAAGGCGATCACGTCGACGCGCTGCTGCACGAATGAACGGATCGCGGAGATCTGGTTCTCTTGCTCGCCGTTGGCATCGGAGAACTTCAGGTTGATCCCGGCCGCCTGTGCCGCATCCTGGATGGATTTCGTGTTGGCGGTACGCCATCCGCTCTCGGCCCCGACTTGGGAGAACCCCATCGTGATCTGGCCACCATCAGAACCAGCGCCGGATCCGCCGCCGGGTGCCTTCCCGCTACCGCAGGCCACCAACACGCCCACCGCCGCGATACTGATCACCGCTGTGAGAACTCTGTTCACGACAACTCCTTCGATGTCCTTGTTCACCGAGGTCAGCCCCTCGATTGGCGTGTGCTCGGCTACCGCGGACAATGCCGTCACGATGTGACCGGGGTTACACTGACTGGGATGTTAACGCTCACATTCGATGAGTGTCAACAATCTTGTTAGCGCTCACATCAATGCATCGAAGGTCTTGACAAGACGTGAGCCGCATCACAAGATCGTCAATGTTAACGCTCACATCACCGCGGCGCACTCGACGCGACCGTGATGGGGAGTAAGGACAAGCGGAGGAATTCATGCGCAAGAGCATTGTTCGAATCGTGGGCGCGCTCGCCGTGGCGGCGACTCTGATCAGCGCCGGCTGCGGTCGTTCGACGACGACGGAAGCCACCGGTGGCGGCGGCACGGGCACCATCGGCATCTCGATGCCGACGAAGTCGTCCGAACGCTGGGTCGCCGACGGGAACAACATGGCCGAGCAGTTCAAGAAGCTCGGATACCAGACCGACCTACAGTACGGCGACGACGTCGTCCAGAATCAGGTATCGCAGATCGAGAACATGATCACCAAGGGCGTCAAGGCGCTGGTCATCGCCCCGATCGACAGCTCATCGCTGACCGACATCCTGCAGCGGGCCGCTGATGCGAAGATCCCGGTGGTCAGCTACGACCGGCTGATCCGCGGCACCGAGAACGTCAACTACTACGCGACCTTCGACAACTTCAAAGTCGGTGTGCTGCAGGCGAATTACATCGCCGACAAGCTCGGCCTCGCTGCGGGCAAGGGACCCTTCAACATCGAACTGTTCGCCGGGTCGCCCGATGACAACAACGCCACGTTCTTCTTCAACGGCGCGATGAGCGTCCTGAAGCCCTACATCGATAGCGGCAAGCTCGTCGTCAAGAGCGGGCAGACGTCGTTCGACCAGGCGGCGACGCTGCGCTGGGACGGCGGACTCGCGCAGTCACGCATGGACAACCTGCTGAGCAAGGCGTACACCACCGGCCGGGTGGACGCCGTCCTTTCTCCCTATGACGGCATGTCGCTAGGAATAATCTCGGCACTGAAGAGCGCGGGCTACGGCACGCCGGCCAATCCGCTTCCCATCGTGACCGGACAGGACGCGGAACTTGCGTCGGTGAAGTCGATCATCGCAGGCGAGCAGACCCAGACGGTGTTCAAGGACACCCGCGAACTCGCGAAAGCCGCTGTGCAGATGACTGATTCGCTGCTCACAGGAGGCAAGCCCGAGGTCAATGACACCAAGACCTACGACAACGGCGTGAAGGTCGTGCCCGCGTTCCTGCTGGATCCCGTCAGCGTCGACAAGAACAATTACCAGAAGGTGCTCGTGGACTCCGGCTACTACACGTCTGCCCAACTCGCGTGAGCGATGCTCCTGCCGCACCGCTGCTAGAGATGCGCGACATCACCAAGCGATTCGGCAACGTCACCGCCCTTAGCGACGTCAACCTCGTCGTACGAGCGGGCGAGATCCACGCCATCTGCGGTGAGAACGGAGCAGGGAAGTCGACGCTGATGAAGGTGCTCAGCGGGATCTATCCGTACGGCAGCTACGACGGCGAGATCGTCTTCGATGGCAGTCCAGGCGATTTCAAGGACATTCGCTCCAGTGAGCGGCGCGGCATCGGGATCATCCATCAGGAGCTCGCGCTGGTGCCTGTCCTGTCCATCGCCGAGAACATCTTCCTCGGCAATGAACACGCCTCCGCAGGAGTCATCAGCTGGCACGAGACCATGACGCACGCGCAGCGGTTGCTCGACCGCGTGGGTCTGAACGAGAGTCCGCGCACCAAGATCTCCGACATCGGCGTCGGCAAACAGCAGCTCGTCGAGATCGCCAAGGCATTGTCGAAGAAGGTGAAGCTCCTCATCCTCGACGAGCCGACGGCGGCCCTGAACGACGAGGACAGCAGGCACCTGCTCGACCTCATCGTGGAGCTGCGAGGCCAGGGTCTGACGTGCATCATCATCTCCCACAAGCTGGCCGAGGTGATGCGGGTCGCCGACAACATCACGATCCTGCGCGACGGCCGAACCATCGAGACCCGGCCCGTGGAGCAGGGACTCACCGAAGAACACGTCATCCGCGGCATGGTGGGCCGCGACATGGTCGACCGGTTTCCGGCCCGCGCGGACCACCCGATCGGCGACGTCACGTTCGCCGTCGAGGACTGGACCGTCTTCCACCCGCTCGACCAGCAACGCAAGGTCGTCGATGGCGTATCGATCAACGTACGGCGCGGTGAAGTGGTCGGGCTCGCCGGGCTGATGGGCGCCGGTCGCACCGAACTGGCCATGAGCGTGTTCGGCCGCAGCTACGGCAAGAAGGGCGGCGGAACGGTTTACAAGGACGGCAAGGAGATCCGGACGCGCACCGTGTCGGAGGCCATCGGCCACCGGATCGCCTACGCCACCGAGGATCGCAAGCACTACGGGCTCAACCTGATGGACGACATCGCACGCAGCGTGACCCTAGCGTCGCTGTCGAAGGTGAGTCGGGCGTCGATAATCAACGAGCACGAGGAGACCTTGGTCGCCGAGCGCTTCCGCACGGACATGCGCATCAAGGCGCAGTCGGTGAAGGCGACCACCGGCAACTTGTCCGGCGGCAACCAGCAGAAGGTCGTGCTGAGTAAGTGGATCTTCGCCGACCCGGACGTGTTGATCCTCGACGAGCCCACCCGTGGCATCGACGTCGGCGCCAAGTACGAGATCTACACCATCATCAATGATCTTGCCGCTCAAGGTAAATCGGTGATCGTCATCTCGTCCGAGTTACCCGAACTAATCGGCCTATGCGACCGCATCTACACCCTCAACGAGGGGAGGCTCACCGGCGAGGTGGCCCGCGAAGACGCAGCGCAGGAAACGTTGATGCACTACATGATGAAGGGACCGAGCACATGACCACCAGTTCGACGGTGGATACGGCGTCGAGTGCGCCCGCACCCCCGCCACCGGACTCGCCTGCCACGAAACTGAAGACGGTGCTGCGAGGCAACTTCCGGCAGTACGGAATGGTCGTCGCGTTGGCTCTGATCGTGATCCTGTTCCAGATCTGGACCAGTGGGATCCTGCTCAGGCCCCTCAACGTCACGAATATCGTTCAGCAGAACGGCTATATCCTCATCCTGGCGATTGGGATGGTCATCGTGATCATCTCGGGACACATCGATCTATCGGTGGGGTCCATCGCGGGATTCATCGGGGCGATGTCCGCGGTGCTGATGATTCGCCATGACATGCCCTGGCCCGTAGCGGTCGTCGTCTGCCTGCTGCTCGGTGCGCTGATCGGTGCCTGGCAAGGGTTTTGGATAGCATACGTCGGCATCCCGTCGTTCATCGTGACCCTTGCAGGCATGCTGGTGTTCCGCGGAGCAACGCAGTACCTGCTGGAGGGGCAGTCGATCGCCCCATTCCCGCGTAGCTTCAGCCAAGTCAGCAGTGGGTTCTTGCCGGAGATTGGCGGCAGCGGCCTCTATCACTGGCCCACCGTCATCCTTGGCGCCCTCGTCATGGTCGCCGCGGTCTGGCAACAGGTCCGTCAGCGAACGACGCAGGCGCGGTACGGCTTCGACGTGCTCCCGCTGGGTTGGTTCATCGCCAAGTGCGCGGCGATCATCGCCGCGCTTGCTGCCTTCACCCTCTTGCTCGCCAGTTATCGCGGCGTGCCGGTCGTCGGCATCATCCTTGCGATTGCCTTCGTGATCTACGCGTTCGTCATGCGTAGCACCATCTTCGGGAGGCAGGTCTACGCCGTGGGTGGCAACGTGGCCGCGGCGCGACTGTCCGGAGTGAAGACCAAACGGGTCACCTTCCTCGTGTTCGTCAACATGGGCCTGCTGTCGGCCCTGGCTGGCCTGCTCTTCGCGGCCCGACTCAATTCCGCCACACCTCAGGCGGGGATCGGGATGGAATTGGAGGCGATCGCCGCCGCGTTCATCGGCGGCGCGTCCGCCAACGGTGGCGTCGGGACGGTGCTCGGTGCCATCATCGGCGGCTTCGTCCTCGGCGTGCTGAACAACGGCATGTCACTGATAGGCATCGGCAGCGACGTACAGCAGGTGATCAAGGGCCTGGTGCTGTTGGCCGCGGTGGGCTTCGACGTCTACAACAAGAAGAAGGGCGGGTCATGACGATGGACCTTCTGCGCGAGGCCAACTGGTTTTCCAACGACCGCCCCGGCGACCACGAGACCGCGGAGTCGGCAGCTGCGTGGTATGCGGCGAAAGCCAGGGTCCACGAAGGCCTGGCGGGACAGCCCGGCCACGACAGCGCACGGGAGTGCGCCTTGGCCAGTTGGGCCTACGAGCGGTCGCGAGTGTTGTTGCGGTTCAGCACCTAACAAATGGAGACCGCAAGCACCCCGACACGCTGGCCTCTGGCCGATGGGCGCGAACTGCTCTTCTTCTCGCTGCCAGGACACGTTCCAGCACCGACCGTCGACCGCCGAGCTCTGCCCACCAGAGACGACGCTGGATCGCAACTGCGTTTCGACCGTCAGACCGGCCAGTGGGTGATCATCGCCGCACAGCGTCAAGACCGCACGTACATGCCCACGTTCGACCAGTGTCCGCTGTGCCCAGGGCCGTCGGGATCGTCCAGTGAGATACCGGCACCCGACTACGACGTCGTCGTATTCGAGAACCGCTTCCCCAGCCTGTCCGGCCATGATCACGCCAGTGCCGCTCCCGAGCCGGCCGCCGGCTTCGTATGCGCACCTGGCCGAGGCCGTTGCGAGGTCATCGCGTTCTCGAGCGACCACACCGGTTCCTTCGCCGACCTAGGCCACGCGCACGCCCGGCTCGTCGTCGAGGCGTGGCGGCACCGCACCGTGGACCTGATGGCCAGGCCCGGGATCGAACAGGTCTTCTGCTTCGAGAATCGGGGTGTGGAGATTGGCGTGACGCTGACTCATCCACACGGCCAGATCTACGGCTACCCCTACCTGACACCGCGGACGACGACGATGCTGGCGCAGGCGGATGAGCACCGAGTACGCCACGGCACCAACCTGTTTGCGAGCATCCTTGCCGACGAGGTCGCCGCGGGAAGCCGGATCATCGCACGCGACGATTCGTTCACCGCCTTCGTCCCGTTTGCGTCGCGGTGGCCCGTGGAGGTGCACATCTATCCGAATCGTCTGGTACGCAACCTGATCGACCTCGATGACGCCGAGGTCGACGGCTTCGCTCGGATGTACCTCGACGTTCTAGGCAGGTTCGACCGGATGTATTCGACGCCGCTGCCCTACCTGTCGGCGTTGCATCAGTACACCGACGAGGCCGCCCAGCGCGAGGGATACTTCCACGTCGAGCTCATCTCGATACGGCGCGGCGCCGATAAACTGAAGTATCTGGCCAGCTCCGAATCCATGATGGACGCCTTCATCATGGACGTCACGCCCGAAGACGTGGCCGACCGACTGCGTGAGCTGTGATGGTCGGACGGGTGGTCAGGTACACGGCGCCGGGCCGGATCAACCTGATCGGCGAACACACCGACTACAACCTCGGCTTCGCGCTGCCCATCGCCTTGCCCGACCACACCGTGGTGACCTACGTGGCCGATGAAGGCGACACGATCACGGTGCGCAGCGATCGCGAATCGGGCCAGGTGCAGATTCCGTTGCACACTTCTCCCGGCGAGGTGAAGGGCTGGGCAGCCTATGTGGCGGGCGTCGTGTGGGCGCTCCGCTCGGCGGGTCACCGCGTGCGCGGTGGCCGGATGTCCGTGACGGGCGGCGTCGCGATGGGCTCGGGCCTAGCTTCGTCGGCTGCACTGGAATGCGCGACGCTCGGTGCCATCGCGGCCGACCTCGATCTCAGCCGAATGGAACAAGCGAACATCGCGCGACGCGCCGAGAACGAATACGTCGGCGCCCCAACGGGTCTGCTCGACCAGTTGGCCTCGCTCTTCGGCGAGGACCGACGGGCACTGCTCATCGACTTCCGCGACGTCACGGTCCTGCCAGTGCCGTTCGATCCCCAGGCCTCGGGCGTCGCACTGCTGCTGATCGACTCGCGGGCCACCCACCAGCATGCGGGTGGCGAGTACGCGGCCAGGCGCAACTCTTGTGAGCGGGCCGCCGCCGAGCTTCGAGTCCCTTCGCTGCGCGACGTACAGGAACTCGGACCGTCCGTCTTGAAGGCGGTGAAGGATCCGGTAGCTGCTCGTCGCGCAAGGCACGTCTTGACCGAGAACCGGCGCGTGCTCGACACGGTCGACGCTCTACACGGTCGTGACTTCATCGCGGTCGGACGGCTGCTGACCGCATCCCACGAATCGATGCGCGACGATTTCGAGATCACCACCGAACACATCGACCTGATTGCCGACGTGGCCGTGCGCACCGGCGCACTCGGCGCACGGATGACCGGTGGCGGATTCGGAGGATGCGTGATCACTCTCGTGGACATCGCCAGAGCGGATGCAGTGGCCGACGCGGTGCGCGATGCGATGCAGCAGAACGGCTTTGCCACGCCGTCCATCGTTCCCGCCCACGCCGGGGGCGGTGCCGGTAGTCGACCCGACCAGCTTCGGGGCTAGATGATCGTCGACACTGGATCGCCGGGGATCCTAGGCAGTCAATACGAGCTCGCCCTGTGCGCTGGGGGGCGAGCGGTGCGTGGGGTGATCACCCAGGTCGGTGCCGCACTTCGGCACCTCTCCGTCGGAAGTGTCGAGCTTGCACCAGGTTTCGACGATCGCAGCCCGGCACCATTCTCCTGCGGTGCCGTACTGGTCCCGTGGCCCAACCGGATTCGCGACGGCAGGTGGGCCCACGACGGGAGCACACACCAGCTCGACATCACCGATCCGCAACACGGCTGCGCCCTGCACGGCCTGCTTCGCGACGTCGCCTACCAGCCCACGGAGCGGTCTGCTTCGTCGATCACGCTCAGCACGCCCATACCCGCACAGCGGGGCTATCCGTTCAACCTCGACACCCGCGTACGTTATCGACTCACGAGCAGTGGGCTTATCACCACGCACGAGGTCCGCAATGGCGGATCCATTCCTGCGCCGGTCGCGATCGGCGCTCACCCGTTTCTCGCCATCGGTGACGTGCCGACCGAGACATTGCGCCTCGTGATCAATGGCCTACGGCACGTCGACCTCGACGACCGCCTCATACCGGTGGGCACCACGGCGGTAGAGGGCACCGAATGGGACCTGCGCAGCGGGCGGCTGGTTGCGGATCTCCACGTGGACGATTGCTGGACCGACCTCACCGTGGTCGACGGCGGCAGCACCCACACCCTGCGCGCGCCCGACGGACGAAGCGTGTCGCTATGGGCCGACCGGCATTTCGGCTTCGTCCACGTCTTCACCACCCGCGAATACCCTTGGCGTGACAGTGTGGTGACTGCGATCGCGCTAGAGCCGATGACCGCACCGGCCAACTCGCTCAACAGCGGGGTGGGGTTGAACTGGTTGCTACCCGGTGATGCCCTTAGCGCCTCTTGGGCGATCCGCTACGACGACGGCGGGTAAGGGCCCGCTGCGACTCGCATCTGGCACGCGCTATACATGGGAGCCAACGGCCTTCCCGGTGTGTCGATTCAAGAATGGGTGATCGTTCTGCGCATCGCGACATTCAACATCCTGCACGGCCGAACCGTTGGCGACGTCGTCGATCCGGCTCGGCTCCGCGACAGCATCCGCCAGCTGAATCCGGACATCCTTGCACTGCAAGAGGTCGACCTCGATCAAGAACGTTCTGGCCGAGCCGATCTCACCGCCGTCGCGGCTGAGGCAATGGGCGCCGTGGCGCATCGCTTCGTGGCAGCGATCTCTGGCACCCCCGGGGCGACGTGGATCGCTGCAACGGGGGTCGAGCAACCCGGCTCGGCGGCGTACGGCATCGCCCTGCTCTCTCGGTTCCCCGCGTCGAGCTGGCAGGTACTGCGGCTGCCGCACGTCTCTGCCCGGTTTCCGATGTATCTGCCCGGCCCGCGGCGCGTCCTGATCGTGCACGAAGAGCCTCGGGCGGCCGTCGCGGCACGTCTGGAAACTCCGCTGGGCCCGCTTACGGTCGCCAACACCCACCTGTCGTTCGTGCCAGGGTGGAATCGCCGTCAGCTGCGCAGGATCGTCAAGGACGTGAGTGGTCTGCCGGGTCCGCACGTCGTCGTCGGCGACCTCAATCTCACGCCTGCTGCGGTGCGCCGATGGTCGGGACTGCGGACGCTGGCGACGGCTTCGACGTTTCCCGCAGATCGACCACGGCGCCAACTGGACCACATCCTCACCGACGACGCGGAGCTGACCGTCCGCCATTGGGACGCGCCGTTGATGCCGATCTCGGATCATCGGCCGCTAGTGGTCGACGTGGCCCGTCGCTGAGCGCTTGTCTGCGGCCGATCCGCGAAGCCTCGTGTACCACGTCGCGAGGATGGAATGTCGAAACGGCCACATCGCTACCGCTTCGACCACCTCTAGGGCGCTCTGCGCAATGGACTGCGGCACGTGGCCGGGGTCCATGAGATTGTTCTCCGCGAACGGACCGGCGTCGGCAGAGACCATCGTGTCGGTGAGTTTTCGCAACGACCGACCCGCACCGCGAAGCGTTTCGACGGCTTGCAGAAACGACGTGGCCCTCTGCAACTCGTCGCGGAAGTCCTCCGTCGAAACTCCCAGATGCTCTGCGACGAGACCGTCTCGAACACAAAGGATTTCGCGCTCGACTTCGGCGCGATCAGCCTGGCTGTCATCCGCTTCGATGGCGGCGTCACATTCGCTGTCGAAGCCAAGCGATCGGTTGTTGAAGTTCGACGACCCGATGCGAAGTAGGCGGCCGTCGATCACCATCACCTTCGAATGCACGTACACCGACACCCCGCCGCCCGCCGTGGGCCAATACACCCCTAGGCGGCCATGTTCGTCCGCCGCCCTCAACAGGCGCACTAGTCGCTCGCGAGCGCTGTCCATCGATTCTTGTTCCAGACGGCTCTCGGAGCTTCGCGGCAGCACGATGATGACCTCGGGTCCGTCCTGTTCGCGCAACCGCGCTGCGATCGCCTCCGCGATGTTCCGCGCCGCAAAGTACTGGTTCTCCATGTAGATGACGTCGCGTGCGGCGGCGATCGCGGTGAGGTCTAGTGCCTCGATCTCGCGCACCTCAGCGCGCTGCGGCAGAGCAGGCAGGGTGCGTGCGACGCCTACGTTGACGTCGCGCAACGAGGGAATGAGCCCTTCTGGCCAACCGTCCCCTGCAGGGGCGACCGCATCGAGCGACTGACCGGTCGCCGCCTCCCATCGGTCATTGGCCTGCTCGGCGAGCACGCGTGCAGCATCGCCATCCATCGCAACCGCGACCTCGTGGCGTGGGCCGTACGCGTCGCCGGGGCCGTCTCTACGCTTATCGCGAGAAAGGTGCTCTCGGGTATCCCAGCGCCCGATCGTCAGGTCGATGCCACCGCAGAAGGCCACCTCGTCGTCGACGACCACGATCTTCTGGTGGTGCACCGCGCCGGTTGGGTGTACGCCGTCGACTGCGAAATGCATTCGTGCCGAAGTGAATTGGTTGAGCAAGCTCACCGGTGCAATGCCGAACCAGAAGCCGTCGAAGGCGGGCAGCAGGCGGAGATTGGACTTCAGCAGATAGACGTTCAGATCGCGACGCCGCCACAGCAGCCAGTGCAGGAGCAGGCCGAGCTGATTGGGTCCTGGCAGCGTCGTCTCGCCCCGTTCGAAGGCGGTTCGATAGTCCAGGTCCCAGCCGATCACGACGATCCGTTGCCGGGCGTTCAGCATTGCGGCCTTTACGTGCCGCAAGTAGTCGGCGCCGTCGATGATGTGGGCGAAACGGGTGGCCTCTGCCGACTGCCAGCACGTCTTCCCCGGCACGATCAGCCGCTCATCGGTGTCCACCGACGTTCCTCCTTCCGGATACTTGGTCAGCCGACGCTAGGTTTCCAGATACCGAAGACCGTAACGCGTCACCACTCGTCGACCGCTACGGCCAACGGTGAACGTGCCGGGGATCACCGTCAATATTTCGCGTAGTCAACTACTCACGGCAGCGACGACGGGTGGCCGCACACTTCGTCTCGTGGGACCACGCATCGATTACGGAGAGGAGATACGACGGGCGGTTAAGCCGGTCTGTCATCTGGCATATCGGATCTTGCCCGAGACCGCGTGACTCGCAGAGGCGGAAGTGCGGTGTCTGCAGGGACACATCTAGATGAACTGTGGTTTAAGTCTTTTGGAGTATGGCGACGAAGGCGTAGCGTTGCTTGCACGTAGTTCGGGGGAGCTGCGACACTTCCGGGGGGAATTGACATGAGTCGTTTCACACGCAGTACTGATTTTCATGCGCTGTCGGTTCGCGATCTGGCCGACGCCCGCGATGCCTACCACGTTCACCTTGCCAATCTGGAGAACGTCGTTGGTACCGCCTTGGGCCGCTACCTGATTCGTCGTACCGATCCAGACTTCACCGATCCGAATGCCAAGAAGCGTTCGTGGTCCACCGACCCTCGAACACTTGCCAACAGTGGCGTGACCCCATGGTCGTGGCCGTGCGTGCTGGTATTCGTGCGGGAGTGGATGACTGAGGCGCCTACCGGTGCGGACGCCGACCAAGTGGTGCCGCGCCGACTGTATTTGGCCGACGGCCGCCAAGTTCCGACGTGTGTCGTGCATACACCCCTTGCCATCGGAAATGCACTGCGACCGCAAGTCGCCTTCGGGCCCGGCCTTCGTGGTGCCGGCCAGCCGCTGTTCGCCCACGACCAAGGGCGTGCGCGCATGGGAACCGTCGGGGCACTGGTGACCGACGGCCCTACCGTTTACGCGCTCACCTCCAGCCACGTGGTGGGTGCGGCAGGCACGGCGGTCGAAATGCTGGGTCGCGATGGATTCACCGAGATCGGCCGCGTCGCGTCGAACGCCGCAGTCCGGCGACCCTTGCAAAGTCTGTACCCGGGAGTCGCCGGAACCCGAGCCGAACTCAGCGTGGATGCGGCCCTCGTCGAGCTCGGGTCGATTGAGCAGTGGACCACGCAGGTCTTCGGTCTCGGGACGTTGGGCAACCTGCTCGACCTCAACGTCGACACCCTGGCCTTGTCTCTGATCGGTTGTCCGGTAAGGGCATTCGGTGCCGCCACCGGACCGATGCGTGGCGCGGTCCTGGGACTTTTCCATCGATGGCGCAGCGTTGGCGGTGTCGACGAGATCGCCGAACTGTTGATCGGACCCCGCAACTTGCACGCACCCGTGCTGTCGCGGCCTGGGGACTCGGGTGCGCTGTGGGTCTGGGACGAAGCTGCCGAGGCCGAGGCGGAAGGCGGCGTCGTACAGCGTGAGTTCCTGCTGGAACCCAAACCTCCGATTCCCGTGGTGCGACCGCTGGCGATGCAGTGGGGTGGGCAAGTGATCCTCAGCGCCGCGGGCGCGCAGCCGGTCGACTACGTGCTGGCCTCCACAGTCGCAGGCATTGCCCAGTCGCTGAGCGTGACCCTCCTCAACGACGATTCGATGTCCGACCACAGCTTGTACTGGGGGAAGGTCGGGCACTACAAGATCGCAGAAGCGGCTTGCCATCTCGGCACCGCGGGCGGCAAGCTCGCCGCCTTGCTGGAAGCCAATCTGGTGAACATCGCCGTCACCGACGACGACATCGTGAACGGACACCTCCCGGCTGGCGGGGCCAAGGATGTCGACGGCGACGGCGTTGCCGACGAACCGTTCATCGCTCTCGCCGACGTCCCGGATCTGGTGTGGCGCCGCAAGCGTCCCAAGGACGCACCGAGCCACTTCGCCGACATGGACGAGCCAGGATCCAACGCCGTCGGCGGGAAGACCTTGATGCAGCTGTGGGAAGCCGGCGGGAACGGCCGCACGTCGGAAGGCTGGACGGCGTTCTACGAGTCACTCAAGCCGCCGCCCAAAGACCAGCATCGCGGAGCGCTTCCGTTTCGCGTCGCACAGCTCTACCAGATCATGGTGGATGCCGTGCGCGCGCACGATCTGGTGGAGTACGTCAGCGCAGCAGGCGTTCTCGCGCACTACGTGGGGGACGCCTGCCAGCCGCTGCACGTGTCGAGGCTGCATCATGGACTGCCCGACGACCCCAGCGACGACCACGTTCACGACGCCTACGAATCCGACATGCTGGACAAGGACGCGAACCGCGTCCTCGTCGTGGCGGGTGTCAACGACACGCTGTCGGGTTTTCACGCGGGCGATCCAGACGGACCCAGCCTCGTCAGCGGTGCCGCGCAGGCAGCCGCTGCCGTCGTCGATCTGATGGCCCGCACCATCGAGGCCATCAAACCCAGCGATCTGCTAGAGGTGTTCGATAATCCGCCTGCAGGCCAGAGCAAGACGACGGCGCTCTGGAACGCATTCGGCGACGCGACGATCGCAAGACTCGCCGACGGCGCTCGCACGCTAGCGGTGTTGTGGCAATCCGCATGGGATGAGGGCGACGGAGACGACATCGCAGTAAGCCACATGACGACGCAGTCTCAGGCGGCGCTTCAACTTCGCTACAACGACAAGACGTTCGCACCGAACGCATGGCTCAAGGACCAGCACGTGTCGCTGGCCGAGATGGCCGACGCCTGACGTCGGCCACGCCGGGAATGGTCCGCGATGACTCTCGCAGTCACCGAGCTGTGGCGAGCTCGCGCGACCTTGATCTCGACGACGTTGTAAGAGCCCGTCGACTGGCCGGACGCCACGGTCGTGAGTGCGGACGCCGTCGACGTGGTCGCTCGGCTCGAGCACAGGACGTTGCACGGTCACATCCATGAGCTCATCCATCGGCTCACCCTTCATTGAGCCGATCTGCAGCGGTGCGGCCTCGAGGTGATCGACGATTGGTACCCATGGGACGGTCTGCATACGAACGCATCCGCGCCGCTCACCTCGGCGCCGTACACGCGGCGCTCGACGATCACGTCGGCCGCCTCGACTGGTCGGCTGAGCAGATCCACAGGCACCGTGACCAACGGCTGCGTTCACTGCTTGCCTACGCCCGTGAGCGCTCACCGTTCTACTCCGCACGGCTTCAGGACATCGACGTCGAGACCGCGACGGTCGCCGACTTGGCGTCGGTGCCGATGCTGACGAAGGCCGAGGCACAAGGCGAGTGGGACGCCATCGTGACCGTCGTCGACCTCGATCGGTCCGCAGCAGAACGGGTGCTCGGCGAGCAGACCTGGTTCTCGTACACCCGAGGGGACCAACAAGTGTTCAGCTCGGGCGGTTCCAGTGGTGTGCGGGGTGTGTACGTGTGGGATTGGCAATTCTTCGTCACCGCGTCGTGTCTCGCTTGGCGAACGCAGGCCATGCAGGAACGGCGCCACGGATCCGTGCCACGTCCGCGGCTCGCGGTACTGACCGCCGGTGTGCCGCCACACGCCAGCACACCGTTGTTCGACATCCCGACCGCCGACGGCATGACGACCGCCGTCATCGAGGCGGGAGCCCCGTTCGACGAGGTGCTCGCGGCGGTCGACGCGTACGCCCCGACCCACCTCGTCGGCTACGCGAGTGTCATCGGCCGATTGGCCCGCGCGTCGTTGTCGGGTGCGCTCGGCATTCGACCTCGGCGGGTGAGCACCAACTCGGAGCCGTTGCTACCCGAGGACCGGGACGCCATCGACAAAGCGTGGCAGGCACCCTTGCACAATCTTTGGGGCTCAACGGAACTCGGGGTGCAGGCCGTCGGCTGCGGCCAATCGCGTGGACTGCACGTCTGTGAGGACGAAGTCATCTTGGAACGCGTCGACGGCCGCACTCTGGCCACCGGCCTGTCGAATCGAACCTTCCCCTTCATCAGGTACGACCTCGGCGACGACATCGCGATGATGTCCGAACCGTGCCCATGCGGTAGCGCGTTCGCACGCGTCGCCGACATCAGCGGACGTCGCGACGACGACTTCGTCTATGACTCACATACGGTGCCCGCCAGTGCCTTTCGACATGTCCTCGGCACGGATCCTCGCGTCGCCGAGTACCAGGTGGTGCAGACCGAGGACGGTGCGGACGTCGTGGTAGTCGCCAGCGCGGACGTGGAGTCGCTTGGCAGTGCGCTGGTCGCAGTAATGCAGCGTTACGGCGTCGCCCACCCGTCGATCCGGATATCTTCGGTCGAGACTCTCGGCCGCAACGTGGCCAGCGGCAAGCTCAAGCGCTTCGTGCCGCTCCCGCCGCGCCGGCGACTCGAGTGACGAAAGGCGCGAGCGTCCAGCCCCCCGACGGGTCACGCCGGCCGATGGAATGCGGAATGTCGTGACCATCGAAGCGCCCTCGACGGGCACCCCCACACGCTGACCTTCCTGGCGACCATCAACCGCGTGCCGGTGAAGTCGTTGGGTGTCAGCAGGTTTGGGCAAGTCGGATCCCTCGACGCGGTGTACGAGTACCACGGCATCGACACCAACAGCATCGTGCGTGCCGCATCGGACGTGGCTCGCTGAAGCGGTAGATCGCCTGCCGGTTACCGCCATCACCACCGAAATGTTCCCGGGAAATTAGTGCCTCCCAGCTGCGGCCTACTCGACGCAGAGCGACTGGCGAACCGAGCGCAATGATCGGTAGGTCGAGCGGCGAGAAGACACCGGGACGCGCCGGCGCCATACCAGCGGTCGACGACGCGGCGCCGGGTATGGCCACACATGACGACCTGAAGCCCACGAAATAGCCAACATGTCTCTGGATCCGCTTTATTCGCGCCGCCAGCCGGTAACGTGACCCGCGTCCCGACGAGCAGGAGGAGCCGTGACCGATCGGACCCCGGCCCCGCCCGCATCGTCGGTGTTGGAACGGCTTCCGGTGTCAGGATGGCACAGACGGCTGGTGGTTTTGGTCGGCCTCGGCACCTTCTTCGATCTCTACGACGTCTTCCTCGGCGGTGTGCTCGCGCCAGTTCTCGCCAACGCATTCCACCTTGGCACGCTGGGCAAGTCGTTGGTGATCGCTGCCGGGTTCGCGGGCATGTTCGTCGGCGCAAACCTATTCGCGATCGCCGCCGACCGATTCGGCCGCCGCCGAGTGTTCATCCTGAACTTGCTCGTCTACTCGGTGTTCACGTTCCTTGCGGCTTTTTCGCCGAACATCGAGACCTTCCTACTGCTGCGCTTTCTGGCGGGCTTCGGCTTGGGCGCGGAGCTGGTGCTCGTCGACACCTACATGGCCGAGTTCTCGCCTGCTCGGGTTCGCGGCCGAATGACGGCCTGGGCGTACACGATCGGTTTCCTTGGGGTGCCGATCGCGGCGCTCCTCGGCGGCAGGCTGGTCGCCCGCCATCAATTGCTCGGCATCGACGGGTGGCGCTGGCTGCTGGTGTTCGGCAGCCTCGGCGCCCTCCTCGTGTTCGCGTTGCGGACGATGTTGCCGGAGTCGCCGCGCTGGCTGGAGAGCCGCGGTCGCCATGACGAGGCGCGTGAGGTCGTCGCGGCGGTGGTGGCGAGGGCTGCGCCCGGACTGCCGGTGCCCCACGGGCTGCCCGAGCCGAGTCCCGATGGCGTGAGCGAGCCTCGCACTGCATTCAACACGTTGCGAATCGCGTTCCGCGACTATCGATCTCGCAGCGTCATGTTGGCGATCTTCCAGATCCTGCAGACGGTTGCCTACTACGGCTTCGCCACGCTCGCGCCACTTGTCTTGGTGGGCAAGGGATTCACCGTCACCAATTCGCTCGGCTACGCCGCGTTGACGTTCATGGGTTACCCGCTCGGATCGCTGCTGTCGATCCCGCTGGTCGAGCGATTCGAGCGCAAGTACCTCATCATCGCCTCAGCGATCGCCATCGGTGTGTTCGGCGTGGTCTTCGCGGCCGCGACCAACGTGCCGCTGATCGTCGCATCCGGTTTCCTCCTCACCGCAGTGTCCAACGTGTTCTCCAACGCCTTTCACATCTACGCCGCGGAGATCTTTCCCACCGCCATCCGTAGCACCGCGAACGGAGCGGCCTACTCGCTGTCGCGTGCCACGTCGACGGCGCTGCCCTTCGTTGCGGTGCCCGCGTTGGCCACGCTTGGGCCCGTCGCGGTGTTCTCCGGCACTGCCGTATTGGTCGTGCTGCTGTGCCTCGACGTCGGACTGCTCGGCCCGCTCAGCACTGGATTGACTCTCGAAGCAGTCGATTCGGTCGATGGGGACGAGCACCGCTGAGGCCCTCCCCGGAATGGGGAGGGCCTCACTCGCATGGCCGACCGAAGCCTTAGCCGCGGTGGTAGTGGCGCCACGCGTGGATGCCTGCGACCGGGTTGTAGGCCGGGGTGGCGTACGTGCTGGGGGCGGTGAAGTTGCCGTTGGTGGTCGAGATCGACGGGGCCGATCCCGTCGTGTTGGTGGCCGTGGTGGCTGCGGTAGCGGTGCCGGCCAGGCCGAGTGCTGCGCCGGCGATGATGCCTGCGTAGACCGTCGGAAGGGCGACGGTGCGGATGATGGTCATGTTCGTAATCTCCTGTGTGAGTGTCGTTTTCAGTTTCTTGGCCGGCGTTTCCGGCGATGAGACAACTATGTCTCGGCGGGCGCGCGTTGTATGTCGGGTGAACGGTGGTGACATGGGATGAAATCGATGTCCACCGATCGGGGGAAACGGGTGGTCCGCGAACACCCACCACTGTCGGCGGCAAGATAGGTGACCGGTCGGCTAATATCGGTGGAGTGCCACGCCCATCCAACCCCGACGTACGCCGACGCCTGCTCGAAGCGGGCCTGGAGTTGGTGCACGCCAACGGCTTCGCCGCAAGCGGAGTCAAGGACATCGCCGATGGGGCCGGTATCCCGAAGGGATCGTTCTACGCCTACTTCGCGAGCAAGGAGGCCTTCGCTGCGGCGATCCTCGCGCACTACTGGGCGGACATCGAGGGCCGCATCGTGCCGATTCTCGATTCGCCAGGTCCGGCCGCCGACCGAATAACGCGCTTCTTCCATGCGCTCGCCGACGAGCACGAGGCCTCGGACTTCCTCCTTGGGTGCCTGGTCGGCAATCTGTCCCTCGAACTTGGCGGATCGAGCGACCTGGTCCGTTCGGAATTGGTCGGCATCCTCGACCGCTGGGACGCGGCTCTCGCAGCTGCTGTGCGTTCCGGCCAGGGAAAGTCCGGCGACGTGAAGTCGGCCCTCGACGCCGACCACATTGCCGCACTGCTGATCGAGGCATGGGAGGGCGCAGCGCTCCGCGGAAAGGTCACCCGTGACCGCTCCCCGTACGCCCGCTTCGAGGACATCACGATTCCCGCGCTACTCCGCTAGCTCCGCAACTCACTTGAGTCGTTCATCACGTTGTTATTAGACGACTGGTCATCTATCTTTGAGGAGTCCGCTCACCAGAAGGATCGATCACCCATGACAGATCCCACGCTCTATGCCGAGCCGTCCGACCCCGCACTGCCCAGTTCGGGCTTCGTCCTCGATTCCGCCCGCGCCTCTCTCGTGATCACCGATCCGCAGATCGACTTCCTCAGTCCTGCCGGCGCCACGTGGTCCGTCTTCGGAGACAGCATCCGCGAGAACGACACCGTCGCCCACATCGGCGAACTGCTCGACGCCGCCAAGCGGGCAGGAGTCACCGTCGCCGTCTCGCCGCACTACTTTTATCCGACCGACGCCCAGTGGCGATTCGGCGATCCGTTGGAACAGTTCATGAGTGGGGTGGGAATGTTCGCTCGACGCGGGGCGTACACCACCGATGGCTTTACCGATTCGGGCGCCGACTTCCTCCCCGCATATCGGCACCACATCCATGACGGCCAAACCGTGGTGACCTCACCGCACAAGATCGTGGGTCCCGAATCGAACGACCTCGTCCTACAACTGCGCAAGCGCGGCGTGAGCCAGGTCGTGCTAGCAGGGATGGCGGCCAACCTCTGTGTCGAGGGCCACCTTCGCGAGCTCGTCGAGCAAGGCTTCGAAGTCGCCGCCGTCAAGGATGCCACCGCGGGCGCACGTCTGCCCGAAGGGGATGGCTACCTGGCCGCCCTGGTGAACTTCCGATTTCTAGCCAGCGTCGTCTGGACCACCGCGCAAGCCGTCAACGCCCTTGGAGGACAACATGAATGACGTCAAGGATCCGCGCCAACACCGATTCGCCATCAACGGTGGGGGCGCCATGCCCGCACTCGGTTTCGGGACCTTGCTCTCGGACGCGAACCGCACGCGAGAAGCCACCAAGGCCGCCGTCGAAGCCGGGTTCCGTCATCTCGATTGCGCCGAAAGGTACCGCAACGAAGAGGAAGTCGGCCTCGCACTCAAGGAATTGCTTGCCGAAGGGACCGTCCGCCGCGAGGACCTGTTCGTGACCACGAAGCTGTGGAACAACAACCACCGCCCCGAACGCGTCGGTCCCGCACTGCACTCCAGTCTGGAGAAGCTCGGACTGGACTACGTGGATCTTTATCTGATGCACACGCCGTTCGCATTTCAGCCCGGCGACGACCAGGACCCCCGCGACGCCGAAGGACGAGTGGTCTACGACGACGGCGTCACGCTGGAGCAGACGTGGGCAGCGATGGAGGCCGTCGTCGACGCCGGCCTGACGCGAGCGATCGGCGTCTCCGACATCGACGTCGCCACGACGAAGCGGATCCTCGACGCTGCTCGGATCAAGCCGGCAGTCGTCGAGGTGGAATCTCACCCGTACCACCCTCAGTGGGACCTGCACGAGCTTTGCCGGACCGAGGGCATGATCCTGCTCGCCTTCGCCCCGCTCGGACACGCGCTAGAGCCCCGACTACTCGACGACCCGCTCATCACCGGTGTTGCGGAGCGCTTCGGGAAGACACCGGCACAGGTGCTCCTGGCCTGGGGTATTCAGCGGGGCACCGCAGTGCTCACGGCGACGGTGACACCGGCGCGCATCGACGAAAACGTCTCCCTAACAGCCCTTCCCACGAGTGCCGTCGACGAGATCAGCCGAAGCCTGGACACCCGACACCGGTTCAACTCCGTCGTGGATGCGGGTGAACCCGGCTTTCAGGAAGTGCCGGCAGGAAGCTGAGCAGGCGTCCCAAGCCCTTGGCCGGGTTCAGATCGAACAGAACCGCGAGGGCCGGCCACGAGTAGCCTGCGTCCATGGCCGATCCGCCGTTCAGCCCGACCGTCACACTCTTGGCGGTTGGTCGGGCATGGGAGGCCGCGCTAACCGAAGCGCTGACGCCGCTGGGTCTTACCGTCCGCAAGTATGGCCTGCTCGGCCACATCCGCGGCAACCCGGGCATTTCGTTCAGCGAGCTTGCGCGGCGCTCGCGGATCACCGTGCAGAGTGCGCACACTGCGGTTGCGGCGCTGTCCGAGGCCGAGCTCGTCGAGGACGGGACTGCGCACGCCGGATCTGCGTCAACCCTGCGGGTGTCCAGCAAGGGCACGGCGTTGCTCGCCCGCGCGGCCAAGGCCATTGCCCGGCTCGACGATGAATTCGCTGCTCGGCATCCCGAACTGATGACGGCTCTTCGCGCCGAAACGAGGCGCATTGGGATCTTCGATTAACCTTCAGCTAGGCTGAAGGTCATGGAAGCGCTTCTGCTCTCGATCCACGTCGTCGCGGGCATCCTGTTCGTCGGCCCCATCGCGGTCGCGACGAGCCTGTTCACCCGCTACGTGCCCGTGACCGTCGCGGCCGACGACGCTGCCTCTGGCGTGCGCAGCGCCGAGGTCGCCCGACTCCTACACCGGATCACCCGCGTGTACGGAATCCTCGCGCTCGTGGTGCCAGTGGGCGGGATCGCGCTTGCCCTCGTTCAAGCACGTGCGACGGAGATCTGGGTCATCGTCGCGATCGTGCTCACCGCCATGGCGGGTGGCCTCCTCGCGCTGCAGATCGTGCCCCAACAACGGGAGGCGCTTGCGGATTCCGACGACGAGGCCTCGCTGCGGGCCCTCGCCATGACTGCTGGCATCTTCAATCTGCTGTGGGCCGTCGTCGTCGTGCTCATGGTCGTGCGTCCCGGATCGAGCCACTGATGAGTCTGCGGCACTTTCTTCGGCGATCGCCGGCCGTCACGGCGGCCGAGGCCCTTCGTCTCGTCGATGACGGCGCACTCGTCGTCGACGTGCGACGCGAGTTCGAATGGAATCGCGTCCACATTCCAGGCGCCGTGCACATGCCACTGGAATCACTCGGTCACCGATGCCTCGAACTACCCGACGACCGACTGCTGGTCACCTTTTGCACGGGCGGTCTCCGGTCAGCAGGTGCGGCAAACTTATTGGTGGAGAACGGTTTCGACGCGGTCAACATGAGTGGCGGCCTCATCCAGTGGCGGGCGCCGGGCGGAGCGCTGTCCGATCGCCCGCGAACGTAGCGGACGCCTGCGAAACCTCGGCGCTGGTTCCTCCCCCGCCGGACCGAACTCGAACCCCGATCGCTGAAGGCGGCGTTCGAACACCCGCTGCAACGGCTGGCGACTGGGGTTGGCAATTTCTGGCGTCTGCGCGTCAGATCTGAGCGAGGCCCCCGTCGACGGGTATCTCTGCGCCGGTGATGAAGCTGCTCTCCGGGCTGGCCAAAAAGAGCGCCGCTGCGGCGACCTCATCCGGGCGACCTAGCCGTCCAAGTGGGATCGCGGCGGCCAAGTCCGCACGCACGTCGTCGGATACGGCGTCGAACATCGCCGTATCCGTGGGTCCGGGGCTCAGGGTGTTCACACGGATGCCTCGCGGTGCGAGTTCGGCCGTCAACGTTCGAGCCAGCGAGCGTACGGCCGCCTTACTGGCGTTGTACACCGAATAGCCGGGCGTACCGATTTGCCCGGCAACAGATCCGACGAACACGATCGACGCTCCCGACGTGAGCAACGGCAATGCCGCCTGTACGCCAAACAACAGCGACCTCACGTTGAGGCCGATCTGCAGGTCGAACTCTTCGACGGTGACGTCTTCGATGCGGTCACTGACCGAAGCTCCGGCGTTGAGTACGAGAACGTCGATGTGCCCGTGGGATTCCCCTACTGCCGCCATGACGGCCCTCAGGTCGTCGACGTGACTGGCGTCGGCGCGAATGGGACGGGCACCGCTGCGTGCGGCCGCTGCGTCGAGATCGGACTGTCTTCGACCGGTGAACAGTACGTCGGCGCCTTCTGAGGCGAATCGCTCAACGATCGCAAGACCGATTCCGCTGGCTCCGCCGATCACCAGTGCAACTCTCGCTTGGAGCCGACCCACCACATTGCTCGTCATCTGAAGGACGCTATTAGCAGGCCGTCGGGAACTAGCTGGCGGGGCGCGCGTCGCGCAGGAACACCGCAGCAAGCAGCGCCGCCACTCCGGCGAGCACCATGATCGTCACCGCGACCGCCGTCCAGCCATGCGAATCGAATGCCACGCCGCCCAACCATCCGATGGCGCTGGAGCCGCCGTAGTAGAAGAGGTTGTACAGCGACGACGCTTGCGCCTTGCCCACTGGCGCGGCCTGTCCGGTCCATCCCGACGCCGTCGAGTGCGCCCCGAAGAACCCAGCGGTGGCGATCACCAGCCCGAGGAGCACGGCGATCACGTTGTCGCTCAGCGTGATTGCGACGCCTGCCATCATCACCACGACGGAGACGAGTAGCACGCGCTTGCGTCCGAACCGCACGACCTCCGCGCCAGCTCGCGACGACGCCCACGTACCAGCTAGATAGGCCAAGAACACCAGGCTCACCATCGAGGAAGACAGGTCGAACGGTGCACGGGTCAGGCGGAAGCCGAGGAAGTTGTACATCGCGACGAATCCCCCCATGAGCAGGAACCCCTGCGCAAAGAGCACCAACTGTCGGGGCGTACGGAGGTTCGCGAGGAGCCGATGCCCAAGGCCACCTTCGGGTTTGACACCGCGACGCGACGACGGCGTGAAACCGCGCGGCTCGGGTGCGAGCTTGACGAAGCCCATGGCCGCGAGGCCACAGATGACCGCGACGGTGAATACGCCGAGCCGCCAGCCAGCAACCTCGGCAACTGGGCTGGACACCAGTCTGCCGAGCAGCCCACCGATCGTCGTCCCGGCAACGAAAGTGCCTGCCGCCCTTGCGGCATGTACGGGATTCACTTCCTCCGTCAGATAGGCCACCGCGATCGCGGGCACGCCACCGACCATCAGGCCCTCGATGAACCGGCCGGCAAGGAGCAGCGCGAACGTCGGGGCGAAGGGCACCAGCATCCCGATCACGGTGGCGACGGTGACCGAGATCGAGATCGACTTCACCCTGCCGATGCGATCGGCCAGTGCGGACCAAGGAATGACGCCGACGGCGAGACCGATCGTCGACGCGGAAACCAACAGTGCGGCGTTGGCCGCTCCGACCCCAAGATCCGACGAGATCAAGGGCAATACGGCTTGGGGAGAGTACAGCTGCGCAAAGGTAGCGACGCCCGCGCAGAAGAGTGCGGCGAGCAGGCGCGCATAGGGCGCAGACCCGCGGGCGTGTCCAGTCCACGGGGTGTCGGCATCGACGGATTGCTGGATCGTCACCCGTCAAACGGTAGGAACGCGGCAGTAATGTGTCCAATGCATCGAATGAGTCAATTCGATGTGCGTTTGACATCACTGCTGTTAGCTGTGGCGGGCGCCCCCGTCATCGGTGAGGAAGCGCACAAACCGCTCGGTCGGTGGAGCCAGCGGCCGGTCGCGATCCCAGGCAAGGCCGACTTCCCGTTTCGCTCGGGCGTTCGACAGCGGGACGTGAATGACCTTGCCGTCTTCACCGTCGCGCGGTACCGGCACCACCGCGACGCCGAACCCGGCCGCAACGAGACCTTCCATCGTCGGAATCTCCGCTGCCTCGAATACCAGGGTGGGGTCGATGCCAGCCTCGGTGAACAGGTCGTCGGTAAGCACCCGCAACCCAAACGGCCTTTGCAGGCCGACGAACGGCTCATCCGCTGCGACCGAGAGATCCAGCCGCTTGCGCGACGCCAGCCGGTGCCCGGGACGAACCGCAAGACATAGGCGTTCGACGTACAGGCCGTGCCATCCGAAGGACGTCGGGTCCGGTCGAGGAGACGTGATGGCGACGTCGGACCCGCCGTCCAACACCCGCTGAGTGATCTCGTGCGCGGGCCCTTGGAACAGCTCGAAGGCGATCCCCGGTGCCGTCTCGCGAAACCGGCGCAATTGTTCCGGCACATACCAGTTCGCCAGTGAGTGCAGGAAGGCCACGCGAACGCGGCCGGTATCGGGATTGCGGAGTGCGGCTATGCGCTCGGTGGCAGCGCGTATTTCGGCGAGGCTGCGGCGAGCGTGCTCGAGCATGATCTGTCCGTACGCGTTGAGCCGAATACGGCGGCCAACGCGGTCGAACAACGGGGCCCCCGCGTGCTCTTCGATTCGAGTGAGGGCTCGCGACAGCGTCGGTTGGCTGACGCCCAACTCAGCTGCGGCTTCGGTGACGTGTTCGGTTTCGGCCAGCACCACGAACCACTGCAGTTCCTCGAGTTGCACGGCTTGACGATAGCTTCGGCACCGGTGCCGACGGAGTTACCAGCGGGTTCTTCGCCGAAACAACGCCGCATCTAGATCCGATGAACCACAATGTGTTCTCGGTTGACCTACGACAACACGGTAGAACCACTGTGGTAAACGACGTGATCGCCTTCGACATGACGCTGGATCACTCGTGTCCGGACGTCTGGGGCATCCTGCAGGCACCCGACTGGTATCCGCGATTCTTCCGTGGACTGGGATGCGATCAGATCTCCGGCGAGGCACAGCTGTTCGAGGTCCGTCTTGCCACCCCTCACGGCGCCGTCGTCGTGCATCAGATGCGCAAGACGGTTCGCCAGTCGGCAAGGGAGATTCGGCTGGAGGGCACCCAGCTGAGTCATTGCTTCGCGTCGATTCGGCTGACCCCCGGAACTGGCGAAACTCGAATTGCCTGCAGGATCTTTGGGGTCGCGCACCTCCATCCCGACTTCGCGAAGGTCGGTGACGGCGCCGTCCAGAACTGGGTCAGGGACGGCCTGCTGCGGATCTCGGACTATCTCACGGGCAAGCAGTCGTCGGTCTTGGCCAACATGGGCGATGCGCATTCGTTCAGCCTCAGCGTCGTTAAGACGATGCTCGTCAGCGGAGTCGTGCGCGCGTCGCGGCCAGATCGGGGTCTCAAACAGCTGAATTCCCTTGCCAAGTGGGGCTTCACCTTGGCAGGCGGCCTCGGCGCCGCGGCCGCGCGATCGCCCAACGACATCGCATCGATCGATGGCTACGGGACGTCGACGTTCGCGGACATGGCCGAGCGCACCACGTCGCTGGCGTCGGGACTCGCGGCGAGCGGCTTCACCAGTGAAGACAAGTTTGCAATCCTCGCGCGGAATCACACGGCGATGGTCGAGTGCATGGTGGCCGTCAGCAAGTTGGGTGCAGACCTAGTCTTGCTCAACTTCGGGCTGGCGGCGCGTGCGATCGCCGAGATCGTCGAGCACAACGCCGTGCACGCCGTCTTCGTCGACGACGACCTCGAGCCTCAGCTGCGGTATCTGCCGTGGCAGATTCCTCGGATTTCGACGCGATCCTATTCTTCGGTGCCGCAGCGGTATTCGATCGCCGACTACATTCTCGCCGGTGTCGCCGAGCCATCCCTTGCACCCCCGCGGCAACCAGGCAAGTTGGTCGTCCTCACCTCCGGTACCACCGGCACTCCCAAGGGCGCGCGACGGCCCACCCCACCCGGATTCGGAGCAATCGCCTCGATGTTGTCGCGGATGCCGCTTGGTCGTGACGAAGTGATGCTGCTGGCGGCGCCACTTTTTCACGCCTGGGGCCTCGCTGCACTGCAGTTGAGTGCACCGCTCCTCGCCACCGTCGTGCTGATGGAACGTTTCGACGCCGAAGAATGCCTGAAAACCATTGCCCTGCACCGGTGCACCGTCTTGGTAGTGGTGCCGGTCATGTTGCAGCGCATTCTCGCTCTTCCTCCCGCGGTGTTGAATCGATACGACACGTCCTCGCTGAAGGTCGTCGCCAGCAGCGGCTCACCGATCGACGCCGCGTCCGTCGTCAAGTTCATGGACGCCTTCGGCGACGTTCTCTACAACTTCTACGGTTCGACCGAAGTATCGTGGGCAACCATCGCCGATCCCACCGACCTCCGCCTCGCTCCGACCACTTCCGGTCGACCACCCCTCGGGACTCGCATCGCGATACTCGATCAAGCGGGCCAGCCGCTGCCGGTCGGCGCCACCGGCCGCATCTTCGTCGGCAACGACATGCTGTTCGACGGCTACACCAATGCGGCGGCGCCGCCCATCGAGGGCCACCTGATGGATACCGGCGACCTGGGCTACCTCGACGCCAACGGCAGGCTCTTCATTGCCGGCCGCGACGACGAAATGATCATCTCCGGCGGCGAGAACGTGTTTCCGCGACCCGTCGAGGAAGCCATCGCCGCCTTACCGCAAGTCGCCGAGGTGGCCGTCGTGGGCGTTCCCGATCCGGAATACGGTCAACGTCTCGCGGCGTTCATCGTGCTCGTCGACGGCTTGACTCTGGATGAAGACATGGTCAAGCGCTACGTCCGGAATCGACTCAGCCGCTTCGCGATTCCGCGCGACGTGACGTTCGTCGACGAGCTTCCGCGCACCGCGACGGGCAAGGTCGTGAAGCGCCACCTGGCCGACGGAGAGTATCCCCTCGGGACGGGCTGGCCGGGGTAGGCCCCCGCACCGCTTCACCGAACCGCGCCGCACGACCGAGGCGATCCAGTCGTGCTAGGTCCCGTCTGGTCTTCCGGTTCCCTTCGATGGCCGTGTTGACCGGGTCCCAACTCACCATCCCAATCTCCTGGTACCCGGGCGCAGCGCAGCGAAATCTGCCGGATCTCGCGACGAATGTGTTTCAGCTCGGCCACCGCGGGTAGGTGCGTCATAGAACCGAAGGAGGGCCGCATGAGCGTGCAACGAGCAAGGACACGAGTCGGTGAACTGACCGAAGAGGTGTCCACGAAGGTGATCGACACCGTCACCGCCGACGCACGGCTCCGGGCGGTCACGATCAACCGCCCTCGAGCAGAGGTGCTGAGGTTCCGCCGCGACGCCCCGCCACGAAAGGTGCACCCATGACCTCTCCTCCCGAGTCCCAGAGCCGCTTGATCGTCAAGCGCGACATCGCGGCAACCCGCGAACGCGTGTGGGCCCAGATCGCCGACGGCTGGACCTACTCTCAGTGGGTTGTGGGTAACAGCAGGATGCGCGCGGTCGACGCCAACTGGCCTTCGCCGGGCAGCACGATTCACCACTCCATCGGGGTCTGGCCGCTGCTGTTGAACGACGAAACCGTCGTCGAAGAATGCGAACCGCAGCGCAGCCTGGTCCTGATCGCCAAGGGACGTCCCTTCGGCGGAGCTCGGATCACCCTCCGGCTTTACGATACGGACTCCGGCTGCCGCGTCGAGATGTCAGAGGTTCCGATCAACCCGCCGCTTTCGTGGTTGCCCGATCGTGTTGCCCTCGCGGCGGCGTGGCCTCGCAATCGCGAGTGCACTCGGCGACTTGCCGCGCTGGCCGAGGCCCCCACGTCACCGATGGACCTTCCCGATTAGCGGCACGGGCACCCGACGAGCATTGCCGCGTCCCGAGGCGGTATGACGCAATCCGCTCCACGTGGGTGCCGACTACGCAAGGCTGAGTCGTCCGCCGGTCCCCGGGGACTGACGAGGGAGTATTGGATGCGACACAGCCGGATTGCCCTACTTGGCGCGATAGGCGTCACCGCGACGCTGATCGCCGGGTTCGGGGCGGGCAGCGGTGTCGCCACGCCCGCGCAGTCGCCCAACGACATGACGATGGTCAACGTCGTCAAGGTCAAGGGCATCCCCTGGTTCGATCGGATGGCCGTCGGTGACCGAATCTTTGCGGAGCGCACCGGCGTTCACACGAGTCAGGAGGGCGGCAACGACACCAGCCCGCAGAAGCAAGTCGAGATTCTCGAGAAGCTCATCCCTCGGCACCCGACGGCCATCACCGTGGTGCCCAACTCGCCGGAGGCGCTGGAGGACGTTCTCGGCCAAGCTCGCGCCAAGGGCATCAAGGTCGTCTCACACGAGGCGACCGGGATTCAGAACGTCGACGTCGACATCGAAGCCTTCGACAACGCAGCCTTCGGTACGCAGATCATGCAGAACCTCGGCCAATGCATGAGCGGTCAGGGCAGCTACGTCCAATTCGTCGGACTCGTCACCGCGAAGACGCACATGCAGTGGACCGACGCCGCGTACGAGACGCAGCTCGCTCAGTTCCCCGGCATGACCCGCGTCGAGGGACCCATCGAGACCACCAACGACGAACAGACTGGCTACGAGAAGGCGAAGGAGGTACTGGCGAAGCATCCGGACATCAAGGGCTTCATGGGCACGGCCAGCACCGATCTACCTGGCATCGCACGTGCCGTCCGTGAGGCGGGCTTGCAGAACCAGACATGCGTGTTGGGCACGGCGGTTCCCTCCGTCGCAGCCAAGTACTTCGCCGATGGATCGATCGACAGGATCTTCTTCTGGGATCCGGCGATGGCTGGCGAGGCACAGCTTCAGCTGGCGCTGATGCTCGCGCAGGGCCAACCGATCGAGGCAGGTACCAATCTGAACGTCCCCGGCTATGACTCCTTGATCAAGCTGGATGGCTACGACAACGTCTTCGTCGGGAACGCCGCGCTCGAAGCCGACGCCAAAACCGTTTCCCAGTACCAGTTTTGACGACTACCAGCGGCCACGCAATCGGTCGCAGAAGGATCGGCCATCGGGGTCGTAGACGGCGCGGTACAGCGGTTCGGCCCACGCTCTGGTAAACCAGCCGAGTCGTTCGGGCTGATGGGGCCGCAGCCTCCCCGGCGGACGCGCGCCGACCTTCCCGCCGTCGTGCCAATCCTGCAACGCCCGAGCCGACGCGGTGACCGCGGCCACCGCCGACGACGGATCAATCAACGCGTCGTCTGCGCTTCCGTCGGCGGGCAGGTCGAGGTGTTCGCGCAACAATCGCAGCCGAAGGTCGCGCGCGAAAACCCTGGCGCCGTCACCAAGGGCGGCCGGATCAGACGGTTCCCGCTCGTCGCGCATGTCATCGAGCACCGCACACGACAATTCGCTGTCGTGGGTCCATGACCGCCGATTGAAGTTGTCACTACCCACGCACGCCCATACGTCGTCGACGACGCAGGCCTTTGCGTGGACGTAAACCGGTGTGCCTGAATGGTTTTCGATGTCGAAGATGTGCACGCGCTCCGGCGCGGCCTGACGACACGTCTCGATGGCTTGCTGTCGGCCGACCTGGTTGGGCGGCAGCGCGAACCGGCCGTCGACGTCCGGGTGTCGTGGTACCACCGCGATCAGATGGAGTTGCGAATTCCTGGTCAGCGCATCGGCAAACAGTTCGGCGACTTGTTTGGACCATAGGTATTGGTCCTCGAGGTAGATCAGACGCCTCGCCCTCTTGACGGCCTTGCTGTAGCCGTAGGCGACACTGCGCTCGCCGTGCGGTGCGAACGCGTACTCGAAATGCGCATCGGGATAAGTCCGCAACACCTGCACCGCCTGCGAACCGCACGGCGGCGGGTCGGGCGGCCGAGGCGGCAGCTTGTTCGGGGTCAAGTCGGCCCGACGCAGCTTGTCGGCAATCCAAGCGAATGGCGAGAGCATGTCCAGGGGTGCCGGGTCAGTCCATCGTTCCCTGAAGGTGAGGTCCAGCGCCCCGACACCGGGACCACGGATCCGCAGCTGAATGTCGTGCCACGGCGGGTTGGCACCATATTGCTGGGCCATTTGCACCGCCTGCGGATCCCCGCGGTGCTCCGCGTCGTCGCGGCGGGAGTGGCACAGGTCGATCCCGCCTGCGAATGCGACATCGCGTTCGGGTGCGTCGGGATGCCTTAATACGACGAGCTTTTGGTGATGCGACCCGCCGAAGCGAACTCGCTGGTCTAGCAATACCTCGCCACCGGCGTCTGCGATCGCGTCGCCGAGATGCCGATTCTCCTCCTCGCTGTAGGCGAACCTGTCCAGATGTGAGCGCCACATCAAACCCTTCACGACGACGCCCCGTTCGGCGGCGCGGCAGAATAGCTCGACGATGGTGGGGCCGCCGTCGCGCATTCGCTCGTCGGGATCGCCGCGCCAGTCGGTGAAGAAGACATAGTCACCGCGGCACATTTCGTCGACCGCTGCGGTCAGTTGGTCGAAGTAGGAGGCGCCGTGGATCAGCGGCTCGACCTGATTACCGGTACACCAATTCGGCAACGAGGTGGCCGGGTTGCCGCGCTGTTCGGTCGTGAGGAACCAATCGTCCAACTCCGCCAAGCATCACCTCGTCCTCGCAGGACCACATGGGCTTTCGCCCCGACAGGTGCCATACCCTGATGTTGCACGTCGGGAAACGTCACGATCGGTCATGTTCGGTGCCTACGCACGTTCGACGCTGGCTGAGGTAGGTAATTGGGCAGCCGTCACGGCTGCTGCGCGTAGCGGCGGGTCCACTTGTAAAGGCCCGCCACGACGGCCACGAACAAGACCACGCCAAGGATTTCGCCCCAGCTCTCCCAGCCTTCACCGACCAACGCGAGTGGTGAATCGCTTCCGGAACCCGCGACGATGCCGGCGTACACCACGCCGAAGAGACTCTCGCCGACGATGAGGCCGGTGGCCATCAGCACGCCTAGGCGCTTCCTTTGCTCGACGTCGCCACCTGTCCGCTCTGCCCACTTGTCGTAGTACCGGCCAAGCAGTGCGCCGAAGGGAATGATGAGCGTCAGGGACATCGGCAGGTACATGCCCATCCCGACGGCCAGCGGCGGCAGCGCGAACTTCGTCTTCAGCTTCAGCACCTCGTCGATGAGGATGACGACGGCACCGATCGCGGCACCGAGCCCAAGTAAGCCCCAGTCCAAGTCACCACCGAAGACACCCTTGGCGAGCGACGAGATCAACGCCGCCTGCGGTGCGGCCAGCGCGTTTTCGCCAGCGCCTGGCGCGCCCGCGAAGCCGAATGCCGTATTGAGCAGGCTCAGCACCGGCGGGATGACGAGTCCACCGAAGACGACGCCGATCACCAGCGCGACCTGCTGCCGCCATGGTGTGGCGCCGACGAGTTGGCCGGTCTTGAGGTCCTGCAGGTTGTCGTTCGAGATCGTCGCGATGCCGAACACGATGGCTGTGGCGAACAGTGCGTAGGCCACCAGGCCGAGTGTCTGAGCGGGGTCGTCGCTGCGGCCGTGCACCAGCACCAACACCAGGGACGCGACGACGACCACCAAGATGCCGAGTCCGGATATCGGACTGTTGGACGAGCCGATCAATCCCGCCATGTAGCCAGCGACGGATGCGAGCACGGCACCGAGGAGCACCACGAAGATCAGCGTCACGACGATGGTGAGCAGGCCCTTGTCCGCGATCTCCGTGCTGTGGAGGAACCACCACAGCATCAGACCGATGGGGATCAGCGATACCGCGATGGTGCCGCCGACGATCCAGATGGGAAGGTCCCGCTCGACCAGCTCGACCTGCTCCCCTCCGCGGCGTGCCTTCGTCGAGGCGGCCGCGGCGCGGATGCCACGAAAGATCGGGCCGAGGATCTTGAGCAGCGTCCAGACGGCCGCAACCGCGATCGCGCCTGCACCGACGAACCGTACGTCGTGGGAGAAGGTGCTCGACACGATGTCGGAGACGTCGGCGTCGGCGGGGATGTCGCCCCAAGTCAACGTCGGCAGCAGCACGAAGTAGGAGATCACCAGGCCGACGATCATCGCGAAGCCGACGGTGACGCCGACCAGATGACCGACGCCGATGAGCGCGAGGGAAAGGCTCGCTCCGACCGTGGATCCGCCCGCACCAAGGCGGAAATAGGTGGAGACGTCGCTCAGGACCGCCTTGGTGGCGGCCAGCAGTGAAAAGCCCGCAGCCACGAGCGAACCCACGATGATCGCCCGCAGGCTCCGCCTGTTGCCCTCGCCGTGGTCGACGGCCGCCTCGCCGACCTTGAGTACCTCTGCGGCGGCAACGCCCTCCGGATAGGGCAGGTCCGAACCGGTGACGAGGGCGCGGCGAAGCGGCACCGAGTACATCACGCCGAGGATGCCGCCCACGATGCAGACCGCGACGGTGATCCAGTACGGGAAGCCACTCCACCAACCGATCATGACGAGCCCGGGAAGCACGAAGATGATTGCGGCGAGGGTGCCTGCGGCCGAGGCGATCGTCTGCACGATGTTGTTCTCGAGAATCGTGTGGCCGCGGAAGTAGCGCAGGATCGCCATCGAGATGACGGCGGCCGGGATGGCGGTGGCGAACGTCAGACCGACCTTCAGGCCGAGATACACATTGGCCGCAGTGAATACGAGGGTGATGACCCCGCCGAGAACGACGCCTCGAACGGTGAGTTCGCGAATCGCGGGGGTGGTCTCTTCCGCGCCATCCAGTTTCGCCATGTCTCTCTCCCACCTTGAAGGGGTCTGACACCGAAGTCGCGCTCACGCGCATGCCGGGGCCACGTTAGTTGTTGATCACCCGTATGTCAGGACAACGCGACTCGTTCGTGAGTCAGCGCCGAGGTTCTCAGGCGGCCTTGACCGCGCGCACGGTCTCCGCTTGCAGCGCGTCGAGAACATCGAGCGGCATCGTCTCGCCGCCCGTGCTGGCGCTGATGACGACGAGCCCACGCACCTGGGTCACTCGCATGGCTTCGACGCCTTCGATGCACCGGCCGTGGCCACGGAAGTCGACGTCCCGCATCCAACGATGTGTCAGACGCACCGTGTCCTCGCCTTCGGCGACGGCCGAATCCACTTGCAGCGACTGGCTATTGTCCCGGTCTGCGCACACGGCTGGCTTGTCCGTCAGATGGGCGGTGCATCTGGCGATCTCGCGTCGCAACTCGGCCACGTAGTCGACGCCGACGCGCGGACGCTTGATCATCACGATGGGCCGCGATGGCTTTCCGTCCTTGTCCCACTTCGACTGGTCGAAGTCCTGCCAGCTCGCCAGGCGGTCGTAGGGCGGCGTGGGGAGGACAGTCGCGTCAGCCGGACATAGCGTCCAGGTCTCGCTGCCGGGGGCGCCACTCTCGACGCTGTCGTAGCCCGAACCGGCAAAGATGGAAGTGCTCGTCGACAGTGGTGGAAGCAGCGTCGAGATCCGGGCCCGGCTCCAGTCGGCGAGATTCGGCGGGAACGTCGAGGGTGGTCGCGTTGTCCCCGCTGCGCGAACCAATTGCGACAGAACGGAATTCCGCGACTCCTCGGACGGATCGTTGGTTCGATACCACGCTTGGGCCATTACCCCGTTGGGCAACACCGTCGCCGCCAGATGGGTGACGAACGGCCACTGATGCGCGACGTCACCCGACTGGTACTGACTGAGCTTCTCGGCGGACTCGGCGACCTCCCATATCTTGACTCCATCTTGGTCGACAACATGGGCGATCGCCCACGTCGGACAGTGTCGTGCCCACTCGTCCATGGCTGTCGTGAGGTGATCGGGATCGGTCACGACGAGCAACCGAAAGTGGACGTACTGACCACCACTCGCGGGGAAACGGCCACCGAGCGGTTGCCCCTTGTCGTCGGTGGCCGGCCTGTACTCGACGTCCACCTCGGGTCCATCTGCGGCCACCAGCCTCGGCAGGTTCTTGCACGCATCGGGCGCTGAATCCCTTGCGGCCGAGGGGGGCACGGCGGCGAAATCTGGTTCGGTCGTGTACACGTCGACGCCGTCGAACAGCTTCTCGTCGAAGTCTGCGAGCCCAGGTATGCAGCGCGCCAACCGTTCAGGTGCGCAGGTCTCCACTTCCGCAGGCACCGACGACAGCGTTGCCGTCGGGGGTGCAGGACTCGCGGTAGGTCCCCGTTGGTGCGGCGCGCATGCACCGAGGGCCAGTACGAGGCCGACGACGGCGGCGACACTTGCCGTCGCTCTACTCGCCGAGGGCATCTTCGATGCGCTGCACCTTGGCGGTCAGCTGACCAGTGTGGCCTGGACGGATGTCTGCCTTGAGTACCAAGCTGACTCGCGGTGCTACCGAAGCGACGGCTTCGACGGCGCGCTTCACCACCGCCATGACCTCGTCCCACTCGCCCTCGATGTTGGTGAACATCGCGTTGGTCTCGTTCGGAAGCCCTGACGCGCGGACCACCCTGACCGCCTCGGCGACGGCGCTGCTCACGCTGTCGCCGTCGTCGCCGCCAGACGGACTGACGCTGAAGGCGACGATCATCTACTGCTTGCTGTAGCTAGTTGGTCGCACGATCAAAATGACTCGATCGGCCTTGTCGGGCGGCGGCTCGGTCAGCGGTCCGCCGTAGCGGTCGTTGAGCGCCATGTAGAAGGCTCCCGTCGGGTCCGGCACGATCTCCTCGACGACGCCGCGCACTTCGAGGAAACGGTACGGGTTGTCGGGGTCGATCACGGACATCGCCACCCGCGGATTGGCCTCGATGTTGCGGTACTTCTGACGCTTCGTGGTGTGGGTGAAGCGCAAGTGCTCGCCGTCCCATGCGAACCACATCGCGTTGACCTGTGGACTGCCATTGGGTCGCACGGTGGCGAGGTGGCCGAACAGCGGCCGCTCCAACAGTGACTCGTAACCCTCGGGAATGTCTGCCATGGAACCTCTCTCGGTAGGACTCGACGAGTTGGCACCTTCCATCCTGCATCACGGCCAGCCGACCACTACGCGGCCACATTCCTCACACCCCGTCGACGACGAGCAGCCGCCGGTCGAGCGCGTCGCGATAACGCAGCGCTTTGGCGTATTCGTCCGACGAATACCACTCGTCGAGCTGTTGCCGATCTGCGAACTCGACGATCACCACTCGTCGATCGTCTTCCCAATCTCCTTCGGGTACGGCCGGGATTGCGCCGCGCACCAGGTAACGGCCGCCGCGACGTTCGATCGACGCCGCGGCTAACCGCATGTATGTCTCGGCTCGCTCCATGTCGAGAATCCGCACCTCGGACACCACGTAGGCAGGCATGGTTTCGACGCTACGCGGGCGACTCGTGCGACCGCACCCGTCGCGGCGTACGGCGCGACAGCCCGAGCAGGGAGACGGGATGACGTCGATCGGGTGGCCGAGGTCGGTCAGGCCGCTTCCGCGTGAGTTGGCAGAAACCGGGTACTTCTGGTGCACATGCGCAGATGGCGCAGCAGGCGATTGGAGTCAGCGTGGCCGACATCATCGAACTGGTCTATGCGGATCACGACTGGATTCGACGTCAGTTCTTTCGGCTCGATGACGCGAAGACCGTCGAGGAACTGTCGGCGGTATGGGATCAGTTGAGCGCCCGTCTCGACGCTCACGCGGAAGCCGAGGAAACCGTGTTCTACCCGGCGTTGCTCGAGCACGGCGGTCGCGACGATCCCGGGAATCCAGAAGGGGATCCGAAGGACGAAACGCAGGACGCGATCACCGATCACAACGCCATCCGCGACGCCGTCCGCCGTTCTCGCGAACTCACGCCAGGTAGCGCGGAGTGGTTCGACGCGGTCGTCAAGGCGCGCACCGAAAACGGCGAACACCTCGACGAGGAGGAGCGCGAGGCGATGCCCGACTTCATCAAGAGCGCGTCACTCGAACTGCGCCACGAGCTAGGCATGAGGTGGCTGCAGTTTCTTGCCGAACATGACTCGACCCGGGGCATCGACAATTCGGACAAGGATGCCGACGACTACATCGAGCGGCACAGCTGAGCTCAGGCCGTGTCGACGATCTGCTGGGCGATGGTGCGGATCTTTTTATTGCTGTTCTGCGAGTACCTGGTCATCAAGCCAAAGGCGCGTACGGCGTCGATCTTGAAGCCTTCCATCAGGATGCCCTTGGCCTGGCCGATGACGTCACGGCTGGCTAGAGCGGACTCGACGCCCACATTCACGGCGGCCGCGGCGAAGCGCGGCCAACGCGCCTCCATGGTCAGATCCGGAGAAACGATCATCGGATCGCCCCCCGCAGCGCTCAGGCACGGGCCCTCGCCCGCTTGGTACCTGAAAGCCGTCCAGGGTGGCGGCGAGGTCGTCGGTCGGGGCCAAGGATTGATGGCGGTCGTCGTCGATGAGCAAGACGTCGGCGACGTCCACCCCATCGATCAGTTCGACGGCATGAGCGGTGACGGCTCCGGTATCGCGCCGACGGAAGTTGGGGTGGCGAAGTTCGCCGCGAGATCTGCCATCGCAGCCAGCAGAACGTCGCTGCCTTCGTCCGCGTCGTGCACCACGGGCCCTCTATGCCTGATTGCAGCCAGTAGCCAGTAGCCAGTAGCCAGTAGCCAGTAGCCAGTAGCCAACTTACTCCGCCGACGTTGACAAGCGAGGCGATGAAGCCAACGAGCAAGTCGGATCCGAGGTTTGGCAGACCTAACCCTCGGGTAGCAGCAATTCGACGGCGGCGAACGTCGTCCAATCATCAAGTTGAACGTAGAGGAGCAATCGTGGCGTCGATAGTCAAGTCCGTAGATGTCGAGGTCCCGGTTTCGGAGGCCTACAACCAGTGGACGCAGTTCGAATCCTTCCCGAAGTTCATGACTGGCGTGGACTCCATCACCCAGACCGACGACACCCATAGTCACTGGGTGACCAGCATCGGCGGCGTCAACCGCGAGTTCGATACCGAGATCACCGAGCAGCACCCCGACGAAAGGGTGGCGTGGAAGAGCACCGACGGCACCACCCACGCCGGGGTCATCACCTTTCATCGGCTGGGTGACACCACCACGCGCGTGACAGCCCAAATAGACTGGCAGCCTGAGGGTTTGGCCGAGAAGGCGGGCGCAGTCCTAGGCTTCGACGACCGGCAGGTGTCCTCGGATCTCGACCACTTCAAGGAGTTCATCGAGTCTCGCGGCAGCGAGACAGGGGCGTGGCGCGGCGACGTGGAACCCGGCTCCTGACGCCGTTCGGCGCGCACCGCGGAAGCGCGTCGGACGCAGCGGCCCGTTCAGTCGGACTTCGGCAGCGGAATCCCCTCGCTGGCAGTCAATCCGGCCGCTTCGCCAGAGGCAAGGCCAATCGAGACCACGGATCGATCGAACATCGCATCGGTGAGGTAAGCCAGGGAAACGGCCCATCGGTTGACCGCGCGGGGTATCGCGTACAGGTGATACGCACGGGTGACGAACTTGGCCAAGAAGCCGGACAGCTGTACGTTGAGCGAATTGGCGACCGCCTGATTCGGCCCGAGATCCACGGTGAAGCCGCTTCAGACGATCACCACCGAACTGTCTATGCGGGCACCTCGTGCCATGGCGCATCCTCCAATCTGAATGCCGTATGGACGTCAGGTGTCAGAGAACCGGTCGCCCGCCGGTGACTGCGAAACGACCACCCGAGACGTAGGACGCCTCGTCGGATGCGAGCAACACGTAAACAGGCGCTAGCTCGGCTGGCTGGCCCGCCCGCCCCAGCGGGGTGTTGTCGCCGAAGGACTCCACCTTTTCGGGCGGCATGGTGGCTGGAATGAGTGGCGTCCAGATTGGCCCCGGCGCCACGCTATTCACTCGAATCCCCTTGTCTCCGAGCAACTGTGCCAGGCTGGCCGAGAAGTTCGCGATCGCCGCCTTGGTTGCTGCGTATGGTGCAAGCGTTGGAGAGGGCATGTCGGAGTTCACCGACGAACTGCCGATGATGGACGATCCAGGCCCCATGTGCGGAACCGCCGCCTTGACGAGGTGAAAGAACGCACCGACATTGAGCCGAAAGGTGTAGTCCCACTCCGCGTCACTGATCTCCGTCAGGTCGTCGTGCGTCATCTGATGAGCGGCGTTGCTGACCAAGACGTCGATCCCGCCAAGTTCGTCGACCGCGCGCTCGATGACGCTCCGGCAATGCGCCGGATCTGCCAGGTCACCAGGGACGAGCACACACGTGTGGCCAGCCTGTTCCACCAACGCTGCGACGTCATTGGCATCGTCGTGCTCGTCGAGGTATGCGATGAGGACGTCGGCGCCCTCCCTGGCATACGCGATCGCCACCGCGCGCCCGATGCCGCTGTCGCCGCCGGTGATCACGGCGCGCTTGCCTTCGAGCCGACCCGAACCGCGATAGGACTGCTCGCCGCAGTCGGGTACTGGTTGCATCCTCGATTGCACGCCCGGCGGATCCTGTTGTTGCTTCGCGAATCCCATGACCGTTCCTCCGCTCCGTCGATGCACGCGCCGTTCGCGGCCGCCTGCCAAAGATGGGTTATCCCAACGGAACCGACTCAAACGCCAACGGCTCGGTTCTCAAGCACGCTCGTCGTCATCGAAGGGAACCTCGATCGCCTGCTCGAACAGGTCGGCTGAATTGACTTCCGCGTCGCGGCGCGCGTTGAGATAGGAGATGTCGACTGTCACCTCTTCGTCGATGGACGCCTGTTGCTCTACCACGTCGGCTTCGGCTCCAGCCTCGAACGGCGAGCGATCGTCAACGTGCGGCATGGTCATAACCTCCTTTGCGCTGGCACTACTGGAGGGCGCCTCGTCATCCGGCGGCGCGCCGAACCCCGTCGTACTGGTCCGATCGGCGGTCGAGTCTCCTCGCCGACCAGTTGCCGAGTGCCCGTTTGAGCCGTGCACAAACACGCACCTGCCACGTTGGGAAGAGTCCTCACCCGACCAACCGATCCCCCGCCCATGACAAGCCAGCTCTGGCGCACGCGTCGGCTTCACACGCCTCACCGGCTAATGGGCCTGGCCGGTGCTGGCCGAGGTGCCGCCGTCCACGGCCAGCCATGCGCCCGTGATGTAGGCCGCGTCGGCGCTGGCGAGGAACGGCACGGCAGGCGCAATGTCGGCTGGCCTGCCAGGACGCCCAAGCGCGATCCGGTTGACGGCTGCCGCCAGAGCCTCCTCGTCGTCCTCGACGTCCTTGGTGATGTCGGTGATCGTCAGCGCGGGCACCACCGCATTGAAGCGGACGCCGCGAGGTCCGAAGTCCAGGGCCAGCGACTGCACGAAGTTCATGATCGCGGCCTTGGTCGCGTTGTAGGCGGCCTGACCCCAGTCGCCGCGCAACCCCAACACCGAACCGACCACCACGACGTTTCCGCCAGAATTCTCCAGCTCGCCCACGGAGTGCCGTACGACGTGCACGAACCCATCGACGTTGGTGCTCCGAATGGATTCCCCGCTGAACTAGGACGCCGACGCAGTCCGGTCAGTCGGCGACGAAATACATTCGCTTGTTGACGAATTCGTCCATGCCGAGCGGACCGAGCTCACGGCCGAAGCCGCTGCGCTTGACACCACCGAAGGGCACCTCCTGGCCTTCGTTGGCCGGGTTGTTGACGTTCGCCATGCCCGACTCGAGGCGCTGTGCGACCTTTTCGGCGCGCTTGACGTCCGTGCTGAAGACCGCACCGCCGAGCCCGTAGTCGGTGTCGTTGGCAAGAGCCAATGCCTCGTCGTCACTATCGACGGCGTAGACCACCGCGACGGGACCGAACAACTCCTCGCGGTAAGCGCGCATCTCCGGGGTGATGCCAGTCAGCACCGCAGGTGAGTAGTACGCCGCTGGGCCCTCGCCGAGCACGCCACCAGCGTGCAGCGTCGCACCCTTGGAAACCGCGTCCTGCACCTGCTCGTTGAGCGTTTCCGCCGCCTTGCGCGACGACAACGGCGCGTACGTTCCCTCTGCCGCCTCGGCCGGGTCACCGGGCTTGAGGTCCTTTGCCCGTTCGACGAGTCGCGAGACGAAGACGTCGAAGATGTCGCGGGTGACGATCATCCGCTTGTTCGAGTTACATGCTTGGCCGGTGTTGCCAATCCTGATGTCCCAGGCCAGATCTGCCGATCCCTTCACGTCGTCACTATCCAGCACGACGTACGGGTCGGAGCCGCCGAGTTCGAGCACGCACTTCTTGAGGTTGCGACCGGCGATCGACGCAACCACCGACCCGGCGCGTTCCGAACCGGTCAGCGAGACGCCGACGATTCGACGGTCACCGATGATGTCCTCGATCTGTTTGTACGAGGCAAACAGGTTCTGGTAGACCCCAGTGGGGATGCCCGCGGCATCCATCAGCTCCTGCACGGCTAGCGCTGACTTCGGCACCGACTCGGCGTGCTTGAGGATGATCGTGTTGCCCAGCACCAGGTTTGGGGCGGCGAATCGCGCGATCTGATAGAAGGGGTAGTTCCACGGCATGATGCCCAGCAGCGGCCCGATGGGCAGCCGCTGCACGTAAGCCTTGCCCTCGGCGAACGTCTTGATCTCCTGGTCGGCCGCGAATCCGGGCCCTTCGGTGGCGAAGTAGTCGAAGATGTCACCGCAGAAGTCGGCTTCGCCCTCCGCCTCGGGCAGGGGCTTGCCCATCTCCTCGGTCGCGATGGCGCCCAGACGTGCGGCGTTTTCCTTGAACAGTTCACCAACCCGTGCAACGATGCGGGCGCGCTCTGCGATCGGCACGTCGCGCCACTTGCGGTATGCCGCGTCGGAGGCGGCGAGCGTCGCCTCGACGTCGTCGTCGGTGGCGAAGTCGAATGACTGCCCAGGCTCACCGGTTGCGGGATTGACGACCTGATAGGTGGGCTGAGTCGAAACGGTTGCAGTCATGGCGGAACCTTCCGTGAGCGTTTGTACCATCATTCAATCTAGCCGCTCGCGGTGACTGCCGGAATCGAACCCATGGACATGGCGCGCTCAAAGGCGCACGGCCACCTGAATGCCGTCGGCGATCGGCAAGGTCATCGTCGTGTAGCCGTTCGACGGATCTCCCAGGTAGGCAAGCAACGGCCCGTGCACGTCGCGACCAAAGTCAGCGGTCACGTCGTCGATCAGAATCAGCGTGCCCTCGCGCAGATTCGGCTCGATCGCGCGCAGGACGTCCAGCGCCAGATCAGGCCAGCCGTCGAGGAGAACCAGGTCAGGCGGCCCCGCCAGCGTCGTCAACGTCTCGCGTGCGTCGCCGAGTCGTAGCTCGATCAGATCGGCAACGCCCGCCTCGGCGAAGTTGCGCAACGCGGTGTCGGCCTTTTCCTTCTGCATCTCGGTGGTGACGACGCGGCCGCCGCCGTTGTCGCGCACAGCGCTCGCAAGGTGGATCGTGGACACCCCGAACGACGTGCCGTACTCGACGACGTTGCGGGCGCCCGTCGCCCTGGCGAGCAGGTACAGCAACTGCCCGCCTGCGCCGGAGACGGACATGTATACGTCCTTGAACAACTCGGCGCGCTGCCCGGCGTCGAGATCCCATGGCGAGCGCGGCCCGTCGAGCACGTCAGCGATGGCTGATTCGTCGCCGATCTGCTCGGTCGAGAGGAGACGTTGCAGGACAACACAAACCGGGTCGGTGAGCAAGGTGTTGGTCACGAGTGGTTCCTTCCAATCGGAGTTACGCGATCGAACGTATCCTGGAGTGAAAGTTGACTCCAGTGCATTATCGATAGATAAGAGTTGCCGAAGGTGGAATCCACGAACGATCTCGACATGAACCTGCTGGTGGCTCTCGACGCACTACTCGAGCTGCGGAGCGTCGGCCTGGCCGCAGAGCGCCTGCACACGTCGGCGCCCGCCATGAGCCGAACGCTGTCCCGGCTGCGGCGCAGGCTCGACGACCCCGTCCTGGTGCGCGCAGGACGGGGGATGGTGCCGACGCCGCGAGCCCTTGCGATGCAATCGAACGTGCACGACGTCGTCAACCGCGCAAGAGCACTCTTCACCCCGCCCGAGGGCATCGAGCCACATCGACTGACTCGTACGTTCGCCTTGCAGGTCGGCGACATGGGCATGCTCAGCACGATCGCCGAACGCCTGTTGACGAGAGTGCGCGCGGAGGCGCCCGAGGTGGTGTTGCGGTTCGTCGGCGAGAGCCACGAGGACACCCACTCCCTGCGCGACGGCAGCGTCGATCTCGAAGTGGGACAAACGAATCACGTCGACCCAGAGATCGTCGTCGAAGATCTGACCACCGAGCGACTCGTCGGCGTCGTCCGCGCAGGACATCCCCTGACGCGCGGCCGCGTCACCCTCGGACGCTTCGCCAAGGCAGAACACGTGGTGTTCTCTCGCCGCGGGCGGCTGCGTGGACCGGTCGACGACTTGCTCGCCGAACACGGTCTGCGGCGGCGCGTCGTCGTCTGTGCACCAACCCCCGCAGGCGGGCTGTTCCTCGTTCGCAGTAGCGATCTCGTCGGAATGATGCCGGCAGCAATGGGGCGGTCCGCGATCGAGGCGCTTGAGCTTCGCAGCTTCGAGATCCCGCTGGATCTGCCGCCGTTGACGATCAGCATGGCGTGGCATCCCCGACACGAAGCCGACGGCGCGCATCGGTGGCTGCGTCAGTGTGTGCGGGAGACGCTCTAGGAATTGAGCCGCGCCTGCTCGACGCCGCCTCGATAGACCTCGCGCACGAGCGGTACACCGGGTCGGTAGGCCAAGTGCACGTACGACGGAGCGTCCAGCGCGACGAAGTCCGCCCTACGCCCCGGCGCGAGCACGCCGACGTCGTCCCTGCGCAACGCGGCGGCGCCACCCGCCGTCGCCGACCACAGCGCCTGAGCTGGCGTGAACCTCATGTCACGGACTGCGACGGCGATGCAGAACGACATGCTGGAGGTGAACGACGAACCTGGGTTGCAGTCGGTCGCCAGCGCGACGGTGGCACCGGCGTCGATGAATCGCCTTGCATCGGGCCACCTTGCGCGCGTGGAGAATTCCGCGCCTGGCAGCAACGTCGCGACCGTCGTGTCCGCTGCCGCGGCGAGAGCCTCGACGTCCTCGTCCGAGGCGTAGGTGCAGTGGTCGACCGACGCCGCGCCGAGCTCGACGGCCAGTTGGATGCCTGCACCCTGCTCGAGTTGTCCCGCATGCAGGCGAGGCAAGAGGCCCGCCGCCATCCCCGCCGACAGGATGGTCCTGGTCTCGTCGACGTCGAATGCCCCTCTGTCACAGAAGACGTCGACCCACCGCGCCAGCGGTGAGCACGCGTCGAGCATCGGGCCGATCACGAGGTCGACGTAGCCTGCCCGGTCGTCGGCGTACTCCGCGGGCACCACGTGGGCACCGAGGAACGTCGTCTCGGGCGTGAACTCAGCCGCCAACCGCAGAGCCCGCGCCTCGTCGGCGACGGTCAGGCCGTACCCGCTCTTGGTCTCGAACGTCGTGACACCGCCGCGGACCAGCTCGGCGGTCAGCCGCGCCAGGCCGCGGTTCAAGGTCGCATCGTCGGCAGCCCTGGTGGCCGCGACAGTCGTGGCAATCCCGCCTGCGGCGTACGACTGACCGCTCATCCTGGCCGCGAACTCTGCCGACCGCTCGCCTGCGAACACCAGATGCGCATGGCTGTCGACGAATCCGGGGATTACGCTCGCGCCATCAAAGTCGCACTGCGCGTCGGCATCCGGGGCGTAACGGCTCTCCCCCACCCATGCGATGCGATCGCCGTCCACGACCACGGCGCCGCCGGAGACGACGCCGAGTGGGCTACCGTCACCCTGGCTCGGATCGTTGGTGACGAGCTCGCCGATTCCGGTGTAGAGCGTCGTCGTCATCGAACGCGCTCCCCGACCATCAACTCCGAGATCGACTCCGCGAGTACGGCTTCGACGTTCGCCATGCCGAGATGTCTCCGATCGGCGACGACGCTACGGCCGTCGATGATCACGTCGGTGACGTCGGCTGCAGTGGCGGCGAATACGACGTTCTCGACGCTCGCGCCGCCACCGGCAGTACGAATCGAGCCGAGGTCCACCGCGACCAGGTCGGCTCGGGCACCGACGCGCAACGTGCCCGCGTCCGTCCAGCCCAGCGCATGCTGGCCGTCGAGAGTAGCTGCCCCGAGCAGTCTTTCGGCGGCGATGATCCCCCGCTGCCTGCGGGCCAGGCGTTCGTCGAGTTCGGTGGCCCGTGCCTCCTCGAACAGGTCGATCACGGCGTGCGAGTCCGACCCGAGGCTGAAGAGCCCCCGACTGGCCAGCAGTGCGGAAGCAGGCCCAATGCCGTCGCCGAGGTCGCGTTCGGTCGTTGGGCAGAAGCACACGCCCGTAGCCGTGCGGTCGAGGTCGGCGAGGTCCTCGTCAGTGAGATGGGTCGCGTGGACGGCGGTGGTGCGCGGCCCGAGCACGCCTGCGTCGCGCAACAGTGCCGTCGGGGTTGCGCCGTGAACTGCGAGGCACTGGTCGATCTCGGCGGTTTGCTCGGACGAGTGGACGTGGAGAGGGGCATCGTGCGCGTCGGCCCACGCGACGACTGCGGGCATGTGCTCCAGCGGAACGCCGCGCACCGAATGCAGGGCGGCGCCGACGATTACGCGGTCGCTCGTCACCTGTTGATGCAGCGCCTCAACTCGATGGGCCCAGCCGTCGCCGCTGCCGTCGCCGAACCGCTGCTGAGGCCCGGCGGCGAGCGGCGCGCCGTCGACGCCGGAACTGAGATAGCAGGTGTCGAGCAGGGTCAGCCGCACGCCCGCCTCAGCCGCGCCTGCGACGAGGGCGTGTCCCATCTCGTTGGGATCGGCATAGGCCACGCCGCAGGCGCCGTGGTGTAGGTAGTGGAACTCCCCGACGGAAGTGATTCCCGCCAAGGCCATTTCGGCGTACACCGCTGACGCCAGCCGTCGATAGCCGTCGGGATCGAGCCGATCCGCTGCGCGGTACATCAGGTCGCGCCACGTCCAGAAGGAACCGCGGTCCCGCTGGGTCCGGGAGCGCAGTACACGGTGAAAGGCATGGGAGTGCGCATTCGCCAGTCCTGGCACGACGAGGCCCGCCAGCCGGTTCGCCGACGGCGGCGCGGCTGCGTCGACCTCGATCGAGTGAATTCGGCCATCGGACAACGCGATCAGTACCCGATCGGCAACGGTGTCGCCGCCCAGCCAGGCGTGTTCACACCACCACTGGCTCACGTCACCCACTCCGTCATGACGTCGGCGAGTGCCTCGGCGCCGACGTGGCAGTCGGCGGTCTCCGCATGCTCCTCGGGCGAATGCGACACGCCTGTCGGGTTCCGCACGAAGAGCATCGCCGTCGGCACCTTGGCCGAGAGGATGCCCGCGTCATGGCCCGCCTGCGTTGGCAGTACCGGCACGTCGCCAAGACGTGACAGCGCCCGCTGCAGACGCGCACGGGGCCCCTCGGGGAATTCGACGATCGGCGTGATGGATTCGGCGGTCACGGTCAGGTCGATGCCATCGGCGGTCGCGAAGCCGCCTGCGTCAGCAGTGATCTGCTCCACCAGTGCGGTCAGAGTGGGCTCGTCTGCGGCCCGCGCGTCGAGCCACGCACGGACCCGGGAGGGAATCGCGTTGGCGCCGTTGGGCGAGACGAGGACCTTGCCGAACGTGGCGACCGCTTCGTGCCTGGTGGCCGCCGAACGCGCGGCGTGCACCGAGGACGCGAAGGCCAGCATCGGATCACGGCGGTCCACCAGACGCGTCGTGCCCGCGTGATTGGCCGCGCCTCCGAACACGAACTCCCAGCGCCCGTGCGGCCAGATGGCTGACGCGACGGCGATCGGGCGATCGACCAGGTCGAGGGCCCGGCCTTGCTCGACGTGCAGTTCGACGTAGACGCCGATCCGCCGCAGTACGTCGTCGTCGGCGCCGAGATGCTGCGGATCGCGGCCCGCCCGCTTCAGGGCTTCGGCGAGCGTGATGCCGTCGTTGTCGCGCAGACCGCGGGCTCGCTCGGCGCTCAGAGCACCGGTGACGAGTTGTGAGCCAACGCACGCGACGCCGAAGCGAGCCCCCTCCTCGTCCGAGAACGCCGCAACCGCAACGGGAATCGTCGGGACGATGCCACGATCGCGCACGATGTCGATGGCCGCGAAGGCGGAGACCACGCCGAGCGGGCCGTCGAAGGCGCCACCGTCGGGCACGGAGTCCAGGTGCGAACCGGTGACGAAGGCATCGCGTGGTTCACCAGTCCACCCCGGCGGCAGCCACCACGCCCAAAGGTTGCCGTTGCGGTCCTCCTCGACGGCCATCCCGCGGCGTTCGGCGCAACCTCGGAACCACTCGCGCAGTGTCATGTCCGCGTCGGACCAGGCGTACCGCCGATATCCGCGGGTGTCCTCGTGCTGACCGACGTCGAGGATCTCGGTCCAGAGCGGGTCGAACCTCGATGCGGCGGAGGCCGTCATGTGCCCTCCTGCATGGGAATTCGCACGCCCCTTTCGGCGGCCACGGTAGCGGCGTGTTCGTACCCGGCATCGGTGTGGCGGATCACGCCCATGCCAGGATCGTTGGTCAGCACCCGTTCGAGCTTCTGCGCGGCGAGTTCGGTGCCGTCGGCAACCGACACCTGCCCGGCGTGGATGGAGCGACCCATGCCAACGCCGCCGCCGTGGTGGATCGACACCCAGGTGGCCCCCGATGCGGTGTTCAGAAGGGCGTTGAGCAGCGGCCAGTCGGCGATGGCGTCGGAACCGTCGAGCATAGACTCGGTTTCTCTGTAGGGCGAGGCGACGGAGCCGGAGTCGAGGTGGTCGCGGCCGATGACGATCGGCGCGGAGACTTCGCCGGAGGCGACCATCTCGTTGAACTTCAGCCCCGCCCTGTGCCTTTCGCCATACCCGAGCCAGCAGATGCGGGCGGGTAGGCCCTCGAATTCGACGCGCTCGCCGGCCATGGTGATCCACCGACGTAGGTGCTGGTTGTCGGGGAAGAGTTCCAGGATCGCCTTGTCGGTGGCAGCGATGTCCTTGGGATCGCCGGACAGCGCGGCCCACCGGAAGGGACCCAGACCCTCTTCGAACTGTGGACGAATGTAGGCGGGTACGAAGCCGGGGAAGTCGAAAGCCCTGTCGTAGCCGGCCTTTCGGGCCTCGTCGCGGATCGAGTTGCCGTAGTCGAACACCTCGGCGCCCTTGTCCAGGAACCCGACCATGGCGGCCACCTGTTTGGCCATCGACTCCTGCGCCTGTTCGGTGAAGTAGGCCGGGTCCTTCTCCGACATCTTCTTCATGTCCTCGAGTTCGATGCCGATCGGCAGATAGGACAGCGGGTCGTGCGCCGAGGTCTGGTCGGTGACGATGTCGATGGGAGCATCGCGTTCGAGAAGTGCCGGAAAGATCTCGGCGGCGTTGCCAACGACGCCGATCGACAACGCCCGCTTGTCATCTCGGGCCTCGATGGCCTTGGCGAGCGCGTCGTCGAGGTCGGTGGCCTTGACGTCGAGGTACCGCTTGGAGATGCGGCGGTCGATGCGCGTCTCATCCACGTCGACGCAGATCGCGACACCCTCGTTCATGGTCACCGCCAGCGGCTGCGCGCCGCCCATGCCCCCGACGCCGCCGGTGAGCGTGATGGTGCCCGCCAGGCTGCCGCCGAACTTCTTCTTGGCGATGGCGCCGAACGTCTCGTAGGTGCCCTGCAGGATGCCCTGGGTGCCGATGTAGATCCACGACCCGGCCGTCATCTGGCCGTACATCGTCAGCCCTTCGGCCTCCAGTTTGCGGAACTGTTCCCAATTCGCCCAGTCGCCAACGAGATTGGAGTTCGCGATGAGTACGCGCGGCGCCCACACGTTGGTGCGGAATACGCCAACCGGCTTGCCGGACTGGACCAGCATGGTCTCGTCGTCCTCTAGCCCGCGGAGGGTTCGAACCAGGGCGTCGAAGGCGGGCCAGCTGCGCGCCGCACGCCCTGTCCCGCCGTAGACGACGAGGTCGTCGGGATGTTCGGCGACCTCCGGATCGAGATTGTTCATCAACATGCGAAGGACGGCTTCCTGTTGCCATCCCTTGCAAGAGATTTCCGCTCCGCGCGGGGCCCGGACGGGACGGGGACCCGCGGCTGCGGCGATCCCTGAATTGGTTGCCATGAAGTGATGTCCTTTGTCGGTTGGTCCTAGGATCCGCTGATGCCCGCGTTCGCGAGCCACTTCTTCGCGATGTCAGCCAGGTTGGTGCCCGTCGCGGCCTCGGCATTCATCTTGATGAGGTCCTCGGTGGTCAACTTGGCCGAGACGGCGTTGAGCGTCTCTCTGATCTTGTCGTTCTCCTTGGCCGCCTTGATGACTGGGACGACGTTCTCCGCAGCGAACAGCGACTTGTCGTCCTCGAGCGCGACCAGGTGGTTCGACTCGAGGCCGGGGTCGGTGCTGAAGAGGTCTCCCGCCTGGATCTGACCGTTCGTCAGCGCCGTCATCGTCAGAGTGCCACCGGCGTCGAGGGTGACGAAGTCCTTGAAGTTCAGGCCGTACACGTCGCGCAGGCCGACGACCCCCTGCTGGCGGGTCTTCCACTCCGGCGGCCCGCCGAGCACGAGCTCGCCGGCGTGGGGTTTGAGATCGGAGATCGTCTTGAGGTTGTACTTGTCGGCGGTTGCCTGCGTGACGGCGACGACGTCCTTGTCTTGCGCGGGCGACGCCGTCAACAGGGACAGCCCCTCGGGCATCTTGCTCTTCAGCGCGGAGGTCACTGCGTCCTCCGTAGCAGCGGTCGTCTTCGGGTCGAGATAGCTCAGCAGCGCACCGTTGTACTCGGGCACCAGATCGATCGAGCCGTCCTTGAGTGCCGCCATGTAGACCTCGCGGCTGCCGATGTTGAACTGCTCCTTGACCTGAATGCCTGCGCCCTGCAACGCCTGCGAGTAGATGCTGGCAATCAGCTGACTCTCCGTGAAGTCGGCCGAGCCGATGATGATCTGCGATCCGTCGTGACCTCCGTCGCCGCCGCCCGAGAGCGGGTTGCCGTCGCCGCCGCCGCAGGCGGACAGCGCGAGCGCGGAGGTAAGTGCCAGGGCGGACAGGATGGCGCGTTTCTTCATGATGATTCTCCTTCGTTGGCGGACGGCACCTAGGCGGTAACCGTTGTTGGGACGGTGGTGGCGACGGGTGAGGTGGACTTGGCTGCGACTCGGCGAAGCCCCGGCGACACGATGAGCCGCCCTAGCCCTGCGAAGCCGAACTCTAGGAGCAGCGCGAGAGCTGCGACCAGGATTGCGCCACCTGCCATCTCGGCGAAGTCGGCCTGTGCCCGGCCGTCGAGAATGAACCGACCCAGGCCCTGCAGACCGAGGTAGGCGGCAATGGTGGCGGTCGAGACGATCTGCAGCGTCGAACTCCTGACCCCGGAGATCATCAGCGGTAGGGCGCACGGCAGCTGGACCAGCAGCAAGATCTGCCGCTTGCTGAATCCCATTCCGCGCGCGGCGCCAACGGCGTCGGGGTCGGCGTTCTGGATTCCTGCGTAGGTGCCCGTGAGAATCGGTGGTACCGCGAGCAGGACCAGTACGACGATGGTCGGCAAGACGAAGACGAGATTCCCGCTGACGACCGGCGAGATGATCAGGAAGAGCAGGACGAGCAGTCCAAGGGACGGCAGCGCCCGCAGGGCGTTGGCGAATCCGGCGACAAGGGCCTCGCCGCGTCCGGTGTAGCCGATGACGATTCCGAGGGGCACCCCTATCGCCAATGCGACGAGAAGCGCGATGCCGGAATACAGGAGGTGGTAACCGATTTGGGTGGGAATGCCATCGGAACTGGTCCAATTGGTCGGGTCGGTGAACCAACCGAAGATGTTCACGACGTGACCGTCCTTTGCCTCCACGGGGTCAGGAGTTTGTTGCCCCAGATGATCAAGCCATCGAAGATCACCGCGAGCACCACGCAGAGGACGACCCCGGTGATGAGCGGTACGTAGAGCCGCAGCTGAAATCCCTGGGTGAACAGAGACCCTAGCTGTGGGATGCCCAGTAGGGCTGCCATGGTCACGATGCTGACGTTGGACACCACTGCTACGCGTAGGCCCGCCGCGATGACGGGCACGGCAACGGGTAACTCCACCAACAGAAGTCGTTGCCAGCTGCGGTATCCCATCGCCTCGGCGGCCGCAACGGTGTCGTGCGGCACCGAACTCAACCCGTCGGCGACGACGCGTACGAGCAGCGCCAGGGTGTAGAGCGTGAGCGCGACGATGATGTTGACCGGGTCGAGGATCTTCGTACCGAGGATGACCGGCAGGATGATGAACAGCGCTAGCGACGGGATGGTGTAGAGCAGGCCCGCCGTTCCCACGATCGCCGCGTACCCTCGGCCCCAGCGGTGGGCCCACCACCCGAGGGGCAGTGCCAAGACGAGGCCAATGATGGTTGGTATCAACGTAAGCCAGACGTGACTGATCGTCAGGTCGACGATGCGGTCGAGGTTCGACGAGATCCAGTTCACGACACCCACCTGGCTTCCTTTGCCCTTGCGATCGCGTCGAGGACGTCGTGGTCGGTGGCGGTGCCGAGCAATCGCCCCGACTCGTCGGTTACGACGCAGCGTCCGCTGGGGCTCGACAGAGCCGAGTTGAGCAGGTCTCTCAGCGGATCGCCCCTGCGCGCGGAGGTGGCGCTGAGGTTGACGTCGTCCTGGTGGATGCTGTCCCCGCGCACGCCAGCTGTGTCGACCCAGCCGATCGGCGAGTTCGCGTCGTCGACCACCAGAACCCAGCGTCCGTTGCCCGGTGGAATAGCCGACATCGGTTGTCCCACCGTGACGGTCGGCTCGTCAGTCAGGTGCAGCTGGTCATCGAAGTCGTGGAAGCCGAGTGCACGATAGCCTCGTGCGGATCCGACGAAGTCGGCGACGAAGGGATCCTTGGGGGACGCCAATAGGTCGGCGGGTGCGGCGGCCTGGGCCAAGGTGCCGCCCTCCCGAAGCACCACCACCTGGTCGCCTAGCTTGAGTGCTTCGTCGATGTCGTGGGTGACCATGACGATCGTCTTGGAGATGTCGGCCTGCAAGCGGAGGAACTCGTCCTGCAGTTGGTTGCGGACGATCGGGTCGACGGCGCTGAACGGCTCGTCCATCAACAAAAACGGCGGATCCGTGGCCAGCGCCCTTGCCACGCCGACGCGCTGTTGCTGCCCGCCGGAGAGCTGCCACGGGTAACGCCCGGCGAACTTCGAATCCAGACCGACCCGCTCCAGCAATTCCATTGCCGCCGAGCGTGTTTCCTTCTTCTTGCCTCCGAGCAGTCGCGGCAGCGCGGCCACGTTGTCCACGACGGTGCGATGGGGAAACAAGCCGGCGTTCTGGATGACGTAGCCGATTCGTCGGCGAAGCGTCACACGGTCGAGGGTTTGGGTGTCGACTCCGTCGAGTTCGATCGTTCCCGAGCTTGGCTCGATCAGGCGGTTGATCATGCGCATCGAGGTCGTCTTGCCGCAGCCCGACGGCCCCACCAGCGTGGTGATCTTCCCCTTCGGCGCGCACAGCGTGAGTCCGTCGACGGCCACGGTACCGTCGGGATACACCTTGGAGACGTTGTCGAACGTGATCATGTTGGTCCTCTTCGTGTGGGCGATTTCAGGGAGCAGCTCAGCCGCGCGGTGACGTCAGCAGTGGCGGACAGCAGGCGTCGGCCATATTCATCGGCCTGTGCCGGCGTGACCCGGTAGCTCGGGACGACCACGCTCATCGCGGCGACGATGCGAGCCTGCGAGTACACCGGGGCGGCGATTGCGGTGACGTCGGCCTCCACGCCGCGTTCGACGACGACGTAGCCCTCCTCCGGCACCTTGCCGCGCAGTGCCTGCCCGGCTGCGGAGATGTCGAGCGGCACCGTCCTGCCGACCCAGCTCGAATGCCGCACGGAGTGCGTTCCCTCGACTATGCCGATGTACAAGGCGGTTTGCGCGTGCCCAACCACGCTGAGATAGACCGATTCACCGGTTTCGGAGGCCAGCTCCTCCATAGCCGCCGCAGCGAGGTCCACCAAGGATTCGTCGCTCAAGGCCTGGGCGCCGAGCTGAAGGATTCGACCACCGGGGCGGTACGTGCCGGAGCCGTCCTTGGTCACGAAGCCGGTGGCCTCCAAGGTGCGCAGCAGTCGAAGCGCCGTGCTGGGCGCCAACTCACAGTCGCGTGCCGCGTCGGCGAGATTCGCGCCGTTGCGCTCGCACACCACGGCAAGCAGGGCGAGCGCACGCTCCACGGTGCGCGTCGACGCCTCGGCCACTGCGACCTCCCTCAACGTGCGCCGGATTGCTGATAGATGAAATTCGAATTCCATCTATTGAAACAGACAATCTCGAGCGATGATAGGCCCCGACGCCAACGTGCGATCGGGAAACGAGAGGATTTCATGATTGAGCTGAACGGAACGGGGACCATCGGCTACGTCGTAGACCTTGCCGATCAGCGCGATCGGGTAGCGATCTCGTCCGACGTCGTCGACGCAGTCCGGGCAGTTCATCACCAGGCGGCCGAACTCAGCACGCGATTCGCGACCTACGGACGCACGACCGGCGTCGGCGCCAACCGCCTCTCCACCATCGGACCTGCCGATCCGGACTACGGGATGCGGCTCCTGCGAAGCCACGCGGTCGACGCGGGCGATCCGCTCACCGATCGGACGGTCCGATCGATGCTCGCGGTGCGCCTGATTCAACTCTGCGTTCCCGGCGCCGGACTCGATCCGCAGATCCTTCACGGACTTGCGCACATGCTCAACGCGAACGCGCTGCCCGAGGTTCTGCAATACGCCTCCATTGGCACCGGCGATCTGGCGGCGCTAGCCGGAACGGCATTGACGTTGATCGGCGAGCGACCGGCCAAGGGGCCGCTGACGCCGATGGAACCGTGGGGCGCAGACTCCGCGCTTCCCTTCATGAGCAGCAGCGCCTTGACGCTCGGTCGAAGCTGTCTAGCCGTCGATGAGTTGAGTCGGCTCGACCGCGCCTCCAGCGTGATCTACATGCTCAGTTTCGTTGCACTGGAGGGGAACTCGTCTGCCTTCTCGCCGGTCGCAGCACAGGCGGCCGCTGCTCCGCAGGTGGACGAGATCGCGACACGACTTCGCAAGCTACTCGACGACGACGGGCGCGCCGAACGCGATCCGGCCCGAATCCAGGATCCGTACGGTCTGCGCGTGTATCCGGTTGCACAGGCCAGTGTCGTGGCATCGTTGCACACGCTGGCGAGCCAGCTCGAACGCACGCTGAATGCCGCGCAGGAGAACCCCCTCTTCGACGTCGCAGGCGACCAGGTCGTCCATCACGGCGCGTTCTACCAGGCGGCCCTGTCCCTGGAATTGGACGGAGCCACGCTCGCGCTGGCCCTCACCTCGCCGATCACCCACTCCAGGATCAGGATGCTCAACGACCCGGACACCAACCACGGCAACGCCTTTCTCGCCGCGGACTCGAACGGCTCGTCGGGCCTGATGATGGTCGAGTACGTTGCGGCAGGTGCGATCGCCGAGATACGAAACGCGGCACAACCGGCATCGGTGGGCACACTCGTGTTGTCAAGAGGCGCGGAGGAAGACGCCACCTTTGCCTCGCAGGGTGCGCTCCAACTAGAGCGCTCGGTTGGCGCGTACCGGATTCTGCTGAGCTGCGAACTCGTTGGCGCGGTGAGGCTTCTGCGCCAGCGGGGCCTCACCGACGCGTTCGGCGGCGTACTCGGTGCTGCGTTGGCTCTGACGGATTGCCTGCCACACGACGACGAAGATCGGGATCTCCGCGGTGACATCGCGATGGCGGATGCGTTGCTCGACGATCTTGGGCGGCTTACCTAGGTCGAGCGGGCTACCTCCTACCAGGGCGGGTAGATCCACCCGTGCAACGTGTACGGGCCGAGGTTGGGAGTTGGGATGATCTGGATGTTGTGACCGTCGCCCCAGCCGGGTGAAAGTCCTTGCACGCCACCGGAATAGTACGTGCCGTCGCCGCGCGAGATGTCCACGTGGTTACCGTCACTGCCCGTGGAGAACACCAATGCGCCTGCCGGAATGGGCATTTCGTGATGCGCCAACCCTTGGGCTTCCTGCGACTGATAGAACGACAGTGCGGCGTCGTGTGGGATCCCCGTGGTGGTGTCGAGGCCATAGGCCGCGTCGACGAAGTCCTCGCAGCCATATGGCCCGAACAGGTCGGTTCCCAGCATGCTCGCCGCGACCGCCAGTGGGCCAGAGGGAGCGCTGTGCGTGGGATGGTCTCTAGCACCAGACGACCGTGCACCCGTATCGACGACTTGGTGAGCCGCACCCGCGTGGGACGTGTTCGTGCAGCGGACGCTGGCGGGGGCGCCCCCGCCAGACACGCAGTCCGCTTGAGCAACGCCAGTCGGTCCGAACCCTGCGATGAGCGTCGCACAACACAGCAGTGCACCGACATCCCTGCGCACCTTGGCGCGACCCGCAGTTGACACCGTGCAAAGCTACCTCCGCGCCGCGCTTCCAACGACGTGAACGTGACGAGGCGGACACGCGGGAGGGTGCGTGGCACCCGGATGGTGTCGGCGCTCCGAGGCAGAATGCTTACGCCGACTATCTGCGTTCGTACACATCGAAAGGTCCGTCGTGAGTTACACCGCCGCCGACATCACCGAGCTCGACGATGTCCAGCACACACGTCTGCGGCCTGCGGTGAACCTGGGTCTCGACGTGCTCAACACCGCTCTGCGCGAACTGGTGGACAACGCGATCGAAGAGGTCGCCGTACCCAGCAATGGTGGCTCGTGCGTGACGATCACCCTGCACGTCGACGGTTCGGTGAGCGTCGCCGACGACGGCCGCGGTCTGCCCGTCGACTCCGACCCCGTCACCGGGAAGAACGGCATCGTCAAGACGTTGGGGACGGCGCGAGCGGGCGGGAAGTTCTCCGCGCACACCGATGCCGCGAGCACCGGCGCAGGCCTGAACGGCATCGGTGCCGCAGCCGCGGTGTTCATCTCCGCACGCACCGACGTGACGGTGCGGCGGGCCGGCAAGACTTACCTCCAAAGCTTTGGCGGCGGTTACCCCGGCGAGTTCGAGGGCAAGGACTTCGATCCCGATGCCCCCTTCACTCGAGCAGACGCACAGAAGCTGCGCGGCACCGGCAACCGCAAGCCCGACGCACACGGCACGACGGTGCGCATCCTGTTCGATCGTGCCGTCGTACCAGACTCCACACTGGACATCGGCGAAGTACTGCTCAGAGCGCACGCGGCCGCCCGGATGTGCCCGGGAGTGCACCTCGTCGTCGAGAACGAGGGCTGGCCAAGCGACGAAATCCGGCCCGAGTTGATCGAGCCCTTCCACGGCCCGTGGGGCACCGAGGCGCTGCTGAAGCTCATGTGCACCGCAGGGGGTACGCCGGTGCCCGACGTGCTCGCCGTCGTCGAGGGTCGTGGCGAGTACACCACGGGCCGCGGGCCGACACCGTTCCGGTGGTCGATGACCGCAGGCCCCTCCGAGCCGGCGACGGTAGCCGCGTTCTGCAACACCGTGCGGACACCCGGCGGCGGCTCGCACCTCAATGCAGCGATGAAGGGCCTGTCCGAGGCCCTTGCCGACCGGGCTTCTCGCATCCGTGATCTGGGCCTTGCCAAGGGCGAAGAAGGTCCGGAGGCGCAGGATTTCGCGGCTGTCACCGCACTGGCGGTGGATACCCGCGCCCCCGACGTGTCCTGGGATTCGCAAGCCAAGACCGCCGTGTCGTCGCGGTCGCTGAACGTGGCCATGGTCCCGGACGTGACGCGCACCGTCACCATCTGGGCGGCCAACCCGTCGAACGCCGAGGCGGTGTCGTTGTGGACCAAGCTGGCTCTGGAGTCGGCGCGGGCACGGCGCAGCGCCGAAGGTGCAAAGGCGAGGTCTCGCGCGGCGTCCAAGGCCAAGGGACTTGGGACGAATCTGTCGCTGCCGCCGAAGCTACTGCCCAGCAGGGAGACCGGACGCGGATCGGGCGCCGAACTGTTTCTGTGCGAGGGCGATTCGGCGCTGGGCACCATCAAGGCCGCACGCGACGCTACCTTTCAGGCGGCCTTCCCGCTGAAGGGCAAGCCGCCCAACGTGTACGGGTTCACGGTGAGCAAGGCGCGGGTCAAGGACGAGTTCGACTCGATCGAGCGCATCTTGGGCTGCGGAGTGCGCGATCATTGCGACCCTGAGTCGTGCCGATACGACCGGATTCTGTTCGCCTCTGACGCCGACCCCGACGGTGGCAACATCAACTCCAGCCTGATCTCGATGTTCCTGGAGTTCTATCGGCCGCTGGTGGAAGCCGGGATGGTCTACGTGACGTTGCCGCCGCTGTTCGTGGTCAAGGACGGCAACGAGCGGATCTACTGCCAGGACGAGTCCGAGCGCGATGCTGCGGTAGCACAGCTGAAGGCCACCTCCAAGCGCAAGGTCGAGGTCCAGCGCAACAAGGGCCTCGGCGAGATGGATGCCGACGACTTCTGGAACACGGTGCTGGATCCACAGCGGCGCACCGTGATTCGCGTCCATCCCGACGACGGAGAGAAGAAGCTGCATCACACCCTGTTTGGCGGTCCACCCGAGGGACGACGGACTTGGATGGCCGACGTGGCTGCCCGGGTCGACACCTCTGCGCTGGACTTGACGTAGGAGACGACTGTGACCGCCATTCTCGATGTCCCTGAACAGAATCCCGACCTGGTGCTCGACCAGAGCGCTGACGACTATTGGAATCACTACCAGCTGACCTTCGCGCTCTACAGCGTCAGCGACCGCGCCATCCCGTCCGCGTTCGACGGACTGAAGCCGGGGCAGCGCCGGCTGCTCTACCAGATGCACGACTCTAGGCTGCTCCCCGGCAACAAGCCGCAGAAGTCCTCGAAGGTGTGCTCGGCGGTGACCGGCAACCTGCACCCACACGGCGGTGCATCGATGTACGGTGCGGCCGCACTGATGGCCGCCGAGTTCCAGCGCGTGAAAGTCATTGACGGACAAGGAGCTTTCCCCCGCATCCAGGGTGACATCCCGGCAGCGGACCGGTACACCGAAATGCGACTGTCGGCACCCGGTGCGGCCCTCACCGCCGAACTCGACGATCACGCCGTGCCGATGGTGCAGACGTTCGACGGCGAGTGGACCGAGCCGACGGTGCTGCCCGCCCAGTGGCCGGTCCTGCTGTGCAACGGCGCCGTCGGCATCGCGGAAGGTTGGGCCACCAAGGTGCCCGCGCACAATCCGCGCGAGGTGATGGCGGCTTGCCGTGCACTGCTGGCCAGGCCGAACACCACCGACGACACCTTGATGAAGCTCATTCCCGGCCCAGATTGGGGATGCGGCGCCTCCGTGGTCGGCACGGCCGGTTTGCGGGACTACATCACCACAGGGCGCGGCGCGTTCACGGTGCGCGGTGCGGTGTCGGTGGACGGAAAGAACTGCATCATCACCGAGCTGCCGCCCGGCGTGGCGAGTAACACCGTGCAGGAACGGATCCGGGCTCTCGTCGAGTCCGGGGAGATGTCGGGTGTGGCCGACATGACGGACCTGACCGACCGGCGCAACGGCCTGCGCATCGTGGTCACCGCCAAACGCGGGCACAGTGCAGAGACGATCCGCGATCAGCTGCTGGCGCTGACCCCGCTGGAGGGAACGTTCGCGGCGAGCCTGGTCGCACTCGATGAGGACAGGGTGCCGCGCTGGTGGTCGGTGCGAGAACTCATCGGGGCGTTCCTGCATCTGCGTGATTCCGTGGTGCTGCACCGCAGTGAGTATCGGCTGGAAAAGGTCACCGCGCGAAGGCATCTGGTGGCGGGCCTGATGAAGATCCACCTGGACATCGACGCAGCCGTCGCCGTCATCCGTGGCTCCGACACCGTCGACGATGCCCGGCAGGGACTACAAGAGCGTTTCCAGATCGACGAGGAGCAGGCGAATTACGTTCTGGCGCTGCAGCTTCGCCGGCTGACCAAGCTGGACGTCATCGAGCTGCAAGCCGAGGCGGACAAGCTGGACGCAGAGTTCGCCGAGCTCACCGAGTTGGTGTCAAACCCGGACGCGCGACGGAAGGTGATCGACCAGGAGTTGGTGGAGACCGCGAAACTGTTCAAGGGGCCCGAGTTCGATCGGCGCACCGTGCTCGACTACGACGCCACGCCCGTCGCGTCCAGCTCCGATGACGACGGTCCGCGTGAGCGAAGGGCCAACGCCTCCTGGCGCCTCGATGACCGGGGCGTGTTCTCCGACAGCCACGGCGAGTTGCTCACGTCCGGTCTTGGTTGGGCCGTGTGGACGGACGGGCGGGTCAAGTTCACCACCGGCGGCGGTCTGCCGTTCAAGACCCGCGACATCCCCGTCGCCCCAGACATCACCGGATTGCTGCGTTCCGGGGTGCTACCCGATGGCCACCACCTCGCCCTCGTCACGAGGCGCGGCAAGATTCTGCGCCTCGACCCTGCGGCAATCAACCCGCAGGGTGCGGCGGGCAACGGCGTTGCCGGGGTGAAGCTGGTGGCGGGCGACCCAGAAGACTCCGTGATCGCGGCCCTCCCGATTTCGTGCGAGAACGGTGAGGCAATCCTGTCACTGTCCGAAAGGGGTTGGAAGGTCACCGAAGTCGCCGACATCCCTGTGAAGGGTCGCGGCGGTGCGGGCGTCGGCTTCCATCCGTTCGTCAACGGCGAGGACGCGCTGTTGTCGGCGTCCGTCTCGGCGACGGGCTTCGTGCGCAATGGTCGGTCCGTACGCGCCGAGAAGCGCGCGAAGGCATCGATCAAGGGTTCCGGCAGCGACGTGGTGCCTGGCGCCTAGCAGAGCGGTGAGCGCTGGATGCGGGCCACCGCGACCCAGCAGGCGGCGTCATTGGTGAACGCAGTACGGCCGTCGAGCATCGCTATCGCGGCACTCGGTTCGACGCGAGCGCCCGCGCGGCGATGAGTGCGCCCACCGTGATGGCTTCGAAATAGAGACCAATGTCCTTGAGTCCCCACCGGATTGCCACCAATGTCGCGGCACCGGCCACACATAGCAGCGCACCGACCGCTACGCCTCGCCCGACGCTGGTGACCGCCGCGGCGCCGTCCCAGCCAGGCAGCGGACGGTTCTCCAACGGCCGCAATGCCAGGAACAGAATGGCGACGACGCCGACCACGAGAAGCAACTGCGCGACGCCGACCGCGGCGAAGCCCGGCTGGCCGGGGTATCGAGGCCAGCCGAGTTCGTCGAAGAGCAGGTGGATGCCCAGTAGCGCGGGGATGTGCCACAAGTAGAGGGTCATCGCCCCCGAGTTGCCGAGTACGGTCCACCACCACACCCGCGGCCGCCGTGCCCAGCGCCCGATTGCCGGTGCGGTAGCAATGGCCAGCAGGCTCAGGACGATCGCGTGCCCTGCCAGTAGTAGAGACGGTGGGCTGCTGTTGGAGAGGTGCTGATCGCCGGTGCCGACCAAGCTGACCTCGTAAGGGCCCCACATCACCAAGACGAGGTTGACCGTGAACATGCCTGCAGCAATGCGTAGCGCCCCGGCTCCCGTGAGCAGGTCTCGCCGATAGGCGACGCCGAACATCGCCGGGATCAACCAGACCGCGAGGTTCAGATATCCCAGCGGCGAAGCGGCGTGCCAGTGCAATCGGACGAAGTCGATGACGGCTATTGCCACGTAGACGGTGCCCACGCCCAAGGCCAGCCGAGCGGTGGTGGTGATGCGGTAGAGCATCGGCATCGCGGCGAGCACCAAGACGTACGCGCCCAAGAACCACAATGCCTGGGTGGAGACGCCGGCGATCGGGTCGTAGACGTGGGGTGGCAGTAGCGGATGCAGGAGTAGAAGTGCCGCCGCCCAGAATCCGAGGTAGTAGAACACGGGCCGGAAGAGGCGGGTGCAGCGTTTCATCAGCCAGTTACCCCAGTTGACGCCGGGCTGCCACGACGTCAGACAGGCAGCGGCGCCGGCGAAGAAGAAGAGCGGCATGATCTGGAATATCCAGGTAAGTGCCTGCAGGGCAACGGATGTGGCGAGCAGGTTGTCCCAGATCAGAACGTCGTCACGAATGATGCTGACCGCCATGAGGGTGTGTCCGAGCACGACGGCGACGAGCGAGGTGATGCGGATGACGTCGATGGCACGGTCCCGCACGACCGGGGTGCTCGCGTCGAGTTCTTCTGGTGAGGGGAGCCCCGTGAGGGCGGCGGTGGTCCGTTGGGCATGCAATGCGCTCATAGCTGCCACCCTCGCGGACAGCACGCGGAAACGAACGAGTAGAACTACTCGACTTCCGCTCCGCTGCCGCGGGGCGGCTCGTCACCCTCGCTGCGCGCCCGTGCAATATCATCACAGCGAAATGACAGGTACTGCGGCTAGGCGATCGGCCGCACGTTGCTGTGGTGGGGGCTCTGCGGCATGCAGGCCATGACGCGCACTGACGGCAATCTGCCAGCGGACGTGACCAGCTTCGTGGGCCGCCGCCGCGAGGTCGCCGCTCTCCGCGACCAGCTTGGGGCCTCGCGTCTCGTCACGCTGACCGGCGTCGGGGGTGTCGGCAAGACGCGGATGGCGTTGCGGGTCGCCGCCGAGTCGCAGAAGGCCTTTCCGGACGGCGCGTTCTTCGTCGAGTTGGCTGCACTGGAAGACGCCACCCTCCTGGCGGACACCGTCGCCTCAGCCCTTGGCGTGGAGAACCACACGACCAGAACGCCCCTGTCGCAGTTGAGTCATCAGCTGGCCGACAAGCAGATGCTGATCGTCCTCGACAATTGCGAGCACATCAGCGAAGCCTGCGCAGAACTGGTGCACGAACTGCTGCGGGGCGCGCCGCGCATACGGTTCCTCGTCACCAGCCGTCATTCGCTGGGAGTCCTCGGCGAGCAAATCTTCACCGTGCCACCGTTGTCCACTCCGCGGGTGGGGGCGTGTTTTCGCGCCTCCTCGCTGCAGGAGTTCGACTCGGTGGCCTTGCTGCGCGCTCGCGCCGCCAACAGCGTGTCCGACTTCGACATCACCGACGACAACAGCGCGCTGGTGGCACGGCTGTGTGAGCGGTTGGACGGCATACCCCTTGCCATCGAGCTCGCAGCTGCCCGGTTGCGGACGCTTCCCGTCGGGGAAGTGCTCGATCGCCTCGACCGACGGTTTCAGCTCCTGAGCGCAGGCAACAGTTCCGGGCTGCCGCGGCACCAAACGCTGGCGGCGCTCATCGACTGGAGCTACGCGCTGTGTTCGGTGAAGGAACAGACGCTATGGGCACGGCTCTCGGTGTTCGCAGGCAGTTTCGCACTGCCCGCTGCAGAAGCGATCTGCGCCGGTGACGGCATCTCCCCCGACGAGATCCTCGACCTCGTAGATGCGTTGGTGCGCAAGTCGATCCTGATCGTCGAGCGGTCGGGAGAGCACCTGCGCTATCGGCTGCTAGAGACCCTGCGCGAGTACGGCAGGGATCGTCTGGCGGAGACGGCCGCATCCGCCCATGTACAACTGGAACATCTGAAGTATTTTCAGCGACTCGCCGAACTCAGCTTCGAGGAATGGTGCGGGCCCCGGCAAGCCGCGTGGTTGGCCCGGCTTCGGGCCGAGCATGCGAACCTGAGAAGTGCCTTCGATCGATGCATCGAGCTGGGCCATGCCGATCAGGCATGTACGTTCGCCGCTGCGCTGCAATGGTTTTGGATTGCGGGAGGCAATCTCGGGGAGGGTCGCGTGTGGCTTGGTCAGGCGTTGGTCGCGTCAGCCGGTCGAGAACCCTCCCACGCACGAGCCAAAGCGATGTGGGTCGACTCCTACCTGGCGCTGCTACGAGGCGAATTAGTAACGGCGGGAACACTTCTCGACGAAGTACAGGGCTTCGCCGCTACGGCCGACGCTCCTGCGCTCCGCGGCTACGTCGCCCAACTCCGGGGCATGGCAGCACTTTTTGCCGGTGAACTGGACGACGCCAGGGTTCAGTACGAACACGCCCTGGCGAGCCACCAAGAACGCGATGACACTGCGGGTGCCCTGGCGATGATGTTCCAACTCGCCGTGGTCTGCCTGTTCACCGGCGAGCATGCCAGGGCGACCTCGCTGTGCGAGCAGTCCCTGCAGCTGAGCGCTGGTCTTGGCGAGCGTTGGGCGACCTCGTATGCCTCATGGGCTCTTGGGGTCAACAAGTGGTCCCACGGTGACTTGACGGGAGCCACCGAGGTGGCCAGGCAGGGTCTTGCGGCAACTCTGGAGTTCGGCGATCAACTCGGCATCGTGCACATGGTCGAGCTCATGTCCTGGATCTATGCCTCCGATGGGCGCTACGCCGACGGTGCTCGGCTGCTGGGGGCGGCGCGGACGATCTGGAACAGCCTCGGGACCTCGATACACGCGTTCGGTGCCTACCTGTACGACTGCGAGGCAGCCACCGAGGCCCGGCTGCGGGATGCTCTCGGGGCGGCAACCGCGCAGGCGTTGATCGCCGAAGGTGGATCATTGAGCATCGAGCAGGCGGCCGCCGCCGTGATGGGTTCCGCAGAAGAGTCCACTCCGACGGCACCAACATCCGAATCAAACCTGTCGGCACGAGAAATGGAAGTGGCGCAGCTCGTGGCGCAGGGCCTGACCAACCGGGAGATCGCGGCCGAACTGGTGCTATCCAGCCGCACGATCGACAGTCACGTGCAGCACATCCTGACCAAACTGGACTTCAACACGCGCAGCCAGATCGCCGGATGGGTCGTCGGCCGGCAACCTCAGTAACGACCTTTCAGCAGTCGAATCGGTAGTTCTACCGATGGCACGTACCGCCAGCGTTGACATAGTCCTTCCTGAACCGAAAGCCACTGGATCGGCACCACACCGACCCGCGGCCCAGCACAACTCAGTGAAGGGAAATCACGATGATCGACAATCGTCGCCGTAGCCGAATTGCAGCAGCTGCATTGGCATCCGGCGTCGGCGTCGCCGCCGCCCTGGGTCTGGCAGCACCGGCGCAGGCCGACAACCCCGGAGAGAATTCTATCGATGCCTGGAGCAATTACGAATGGTGCCCGGGTGACCCCATTCCGGAGTCCGACGCACCACTGACGTGGGACATGAACGTCTGCCACTTCTGGCACTACCAGTCGTTGAGTGAGGGAGCCACGATTCCGTTCACCCACCTCGTCGAAGGACTTCGACCGAACCCGTGCCCGCCCATCGCGTTCATGTGCCCATGATGCGCGCGTCAAGCATCGTGGCGGGATCGGTCTCGGGACGGTCAGGTCACCCAATGCGTCGGAGTCTCGATGAGTCACTGACGATCTCGGAAATGGCGTCCGCGTCCGCGTCACGTGACTCGATGACCGCGGGCGGCGCCAGTTCCGAACTTGGCGGCCCGGCCACCACCAGGCCCCGGGCAGGTGAGGTCGGTTCGGTGGCCTTTCCAGACGTGTGCGTGGCCGCGCCAGCGACCACGCCGCCATCGACCAATCTGCTCACCCTCCGCCGCGGCGACCGCCCGTTACGGATCACGGGATGGTACTCACTGCCGTACAATGCGCCAAACCGGCTCGCACACAAGGCTATTGACCGGGTGAGTGCCTAGGCACAGGCGCGATTTCGCCTAGCTGCCAGTGTTTCATCATTCCTCGAGACCCCCGTCGGTGTTTCGGCTTCGCGTCATCTGGGCCGCGACTTGGACACGGTCGGCCGACGAAGGACCGTTGACAACAGTCACATTGTTAACATCGCTCGGTGCAGGACTCGTCGGGAATCATCAACCTGCGCACATCGCGCCCGGTGTCGCGGCGCGAAGCATTACGCTGCGCTGCAATAACTTCCGCAGTCGTCGGACTGAGCGGCGCAGTGGGTGTTGGCGTACCCGTGGCGTCGGCCGCCACTCCGACCCTGATCGACTACGCGATGCGCCAGATCCCCGCGCAGGACATCCGGGCCGCCGGCCATGCTGGAGTCATCAACTACGTGTCGACGTCGCGGCCCGGCTCGTCGATGGGTGCTAAACCGATCACCCTGCCCTACGCGCAATCGCTGACGAGATCCGGATTGGTGATCGTCAGCAACTACCAGTACGGCAAGCCGGGCGGGACGGCTCCGTCGGACTTCACCCGCGGTTATGCCGGAGGCGTCGCCGACGCGCGAACCGCCTGGCAGTTGCACACCGCCGCAGGAGGAGGCCAGAGCGCACCCATCTTCTTCAGCGTCGACGACGACGTCAATCGTGATACCTGGAACAACGTTGTGCTGCAATGGTTTCGTGGAATCAACTCGGTGATCGGCGTGCAGCGCACCGGCATCTACGGCGGCATCAATGCGTGCCAATGGGCTGCTGCCGATGGGGTGATCGGACGGTCGCGCTCGCCCGGCCACGTATGGGCTTGGCAGACGCGTTCGTGGTCGGGCGGCCAGATATATCCCGCCGCAGTCCTTTACCAGCGCGTCGTCAGCACCGAGTCGAATCCAGGCCCGGTGGTCGGTGGGCTTCCAGTCGACGTCAGCGACGTCATGGCTCAAGACTGCGGCCAGTGGAACATGCACCCGTGAACGTTCACTTCGCGTAGTGCAGGCCCGTCGCCGGATCCCGATCGGTGACGCAGTACGTGACGACACCATCCAGTACGGTCCAGATCGGGTTCACCTGAAGCACCCGTGCGCCTGCAATGACGTGTCGTTCGGTCTCAGCAGCGCGATCCGACACGGCCCAATCGATGTGAGCGCGCACCGTACCAGTGGGTTCGCCGAGCTTCTGCAAGATGATCCGTAGCGGGGCGCCTGGCGGACGGATGAGGAAGGCGTACTCGGCCAACCCCGGAAGTGTCTGTGTCTCCCACCCAGTCAGGGCGGCCCAGAACGCCGACTCGATCTCCCAGTGCTCTAGCGGGATGTCGACCGAGATCTGGTCGACCAGGCTGGTGTGCCCGCCGGGCCATTGGCTCGGCGCAGAGGTGTCGACCCCGCCATGGCCGACGAGCCGAAAGGACAGGCCGCCGGGGGAACGGCCCACCAGACGCTCGTCGCCTTCGTCGATGCTGGCGCCCAACCGTCGGACGTGTCCAACGGCGGCTCCGACATCTGGGACGTGGACGTCGAGGTGCACTCCGCTTGGACCGGAGTCCAACCGCCGCGCGCTGAGGAAGCCGCCGTCCTCCGATAGCGGATATCCGGTCAGCTCGCGCCATAGCCCCACCCCGGCGTCGTAGTCGCTGTCGGCGAAAGTCAGGACCGCAGTTACCCAGGTGTCATCATTGCTGGCCACGATTCCCGATGATCATCGGCGACCCGGAACTTGACCACCATAAAAATACGCCTGCGCATATCAGCAGATGTCGAAGCGTCGACCTACTCGAAGATCTTGCCGGGGTTGAGAATTCCCGCCGGATCGAGTGCCGCCTTGATAGCCCGGTGAAGGCCCATGACGGTCGGCGACAGTTCGTGTACCAGGCCGCCGCGTTTGAGGAGTCCCACGCCGTGCTCGCCGGTGATGGTCCCGCCCAGGGACAGCGCGGCATCGAGAATCCCGTCGAACGCGGCATCGATCCGACGCCACGAATCGGCGTCATCGCCGGGTGGACCGATGATCAACGGGTGCAAGTTGCCGTCACCGGCGTGCGCAATGTTCGCGATCTGTACCCAGTGTTTCGCCGCGAGCGCCTCGATGCGGGTCAGCATCTGCGGGACGTGTTCCCTTGGCACGCAGACGTCCTCGGTGATCACCGGCCCCAGCCGCTCAAGCGCCGGGTAGGCCAAGCGACGGGCCGCGAACAGAGCGTCGGATTCGTCGGCGTCGGTCGATCGTTCCGCCCACGACGCACCGCTGGCACGGAAGATCTCGACGATGGCCTCGGCGAGCGCGGAGCCGGTGGGCTCGGGATCGTCGACCCGCGCGAGGAGCAGGACGTCTCCCGTGGCCGTCAGCCCCATCTGCTTCCAATCGTCGACGGCACGCAGGCAGAACCGGTCCATGAGTTCGAGCGCCGACGGCGTGATTCCAGCCGCACCAACCTCTCGCACCGCGGTACCGGCGGTCACCAGTGATGGGAAGAAGCCCGCCACCGTAGTGGACGCGCCGGGCAAGCTGCGCAGCCGTACCGTGATCTCGGTGACGATGCCCAGCGTGCCCTCCGACCCGACGAGCAGGCTGACCAGGTCGTAGCCTGCGACGCCCTTGGCAGTCCGGTGTCCAATGCGGACCACCTCCGCCGAACCGGTCACTACCTCGAGCTCGAGCACGTATTCCCTTGTGACGCCGTACTTTACGCAGCACACTCCGCCGGCATTGGTGGCCACGTTGCCACCGAGCGTCGACCAGGGCGAGCTCGCGGGGTCCGGTGGGTACCACAGGCCGTGCACGGCGACCGCCGCTCGAAGATCGTCGTTGATCACGCCCGGTTGGACCACGGCGAGACGTTCCAGCGGGTTGATCACGAGGATGTCCGACATTGCCGCGAGTGAGAGCACGACGCAGCCGTCGATGGCGTTCGCACCGCCCGACAGCCCGGTGCCCGCCCCGCGCGGCACGACAGGGACGCGGTGTCGCAGACATATCTCGACCGTCCGGCGGACCTCGTCGGTGCTGCGGGCGCGCACGACGGCAGCCGGCTCCCCGACCGGTGCACCGGCTGCCTGATCTCGGCTGAGGCTGCGTGCCACGTCGGGGTCGGTGACCACCCGTCCGCCGGGCAGCGAGGCCTGCAGATCGCGGATGATGGATTCAGCTGCGGCGCTCGCAAGCGGCTGGGCCGGAGGCGTCATGCGCGGCCTCCTCCAGTTGCTTGGACGATTCGCCGGGGATGGCGTTGTCGATGAGGACGACGGTAGCGAAGGCGTCGGAGTTGAGGGCTCGGTTGCGCTGAGGTGCCATCCGGGAGGAGGGATTGACAGCGGCCTTCTAGACGCTGTGCCGGCCTCCCGACCCTGCCGCGGTCAGCACGCTTGGCCGACGGGCCGGTCTGGTTCGAACGTTTTGCGGCCACCAGAACCACTTGCCCATCAACGCCGCGATCGATGGTGTCAGGAAGGACCGGATCACCAGGGTGTCGACGAGAAGACCGAGGCCGATTGTGGTTCCGACCTGAGCCATCACCGTTAGGTCGCTGATCGCGAACGACATCATCGTGAACGCGAACACCAAACCGGCCGAGGTGACCACGCTACCGCTGCCCGCGATCGCTCGGATGATGCCGGTGTTCAGCCCCGCGTCGCGTTCCTCCTTGAACCTCGACACCAGCAGCAGGTTGTAGTCCGATCCGACCGCCAGCAGGATGATCACCGACATGGCCAGGACCATCCAGTGCAGTTCGAGCCCGATCAGGTGTTGCCACAACAGAACCGCCAGCCCGAACGAAGCCGCCAGCGACAGTGCCACGGTGCCGACGATCACCACTGCGGCGATCACGGCCCGGGTGATGATGAGCATGATGACGAAGATCAGGCAGAGCGCCGAGATCGCGGCGATCATGAGGTCGTAGTTGGAGCCGTCGCGCATGTCCTTGTACGTCGCCGCGGTACCGCCAAGGTAGATCTTCGAGGTCTCGAGCGGGGTTCCCTTGATCGCCTCGAATGCGGCGTTCTTTATTTCGTCGACGTGCGAGATTCCCTCAGGTGTCGCGGGATCGCCTTGGTGGGAGATGATGAATCGCACCGCTTTACCGTCTGGGGAGACGAACTGCTTGAGGCCTCTCTTGAAGTCCGGGTTGTCGAACACCTCTGGCGGCAGATAGAACGTATCGTCGATCTTCGAGTTGTCGAAGGCCCTGCCCATGGCAGTGGGATCCGACTGCTGCCTGTCCTGCAGGCTTTGCTGATCGTGCTGCGTCGCGTAGTTGGTCAGGAGCTGGTCACGATTGGCTTCCTGGCTGGCGATCTGCGGCGGGAGCAGCGCGAGCAGTTTTGGTTGCAGAGCATTTATCTTGTCGAGACTGGCCGTGGTCTGGCCGAGCAAGTCGCTCAGTTGGTCGATCCCGTCCAGGGCATCGAAGAGCCCCCTCAACGTGCTGCATACCGGGATGTCGTAACAGTGCGGTTCGTAGTAGAAGTAGTTCCGAATGGGTCTGAAGAAGTCGTCGAAATTGGCAATCTTGTCCCGCAGGTCGTTTGTCACCGCAACGGTCTGTTTCAACAGGTCGGCCTGTTCCTGTTGAGCGCCTGCGCTTTCCCTCTGCAACGTCAACTGCTGGCGCAGAATGTCGATCTGGTGATTGATGTCGGCCGCCTGCGTCAGCAGGTCGGCGGTGCGCGCTTGACCGTAGGACTGCCCGAGCTTCTGGTTGACTCCTTGCTGGCCGACGATGAAGGGGAGCGAGGTGCCGTCGATCGGCGTGCCCAACGGTCGGGTGATCGTCTGCACCCTGGCGATGCCAGGTATGTGGAAGACATCCTTGGCGACCTTGTTGACGACGAGCATGTCAGTAGGATTGCGAACGTCGTGGTCGGCCACCAGCATCAGCACCTCGGGATTGAGCCGGGCTTGCGGGAAGTGCCGTGCTGCCGCGGCATATCCGATGTTCGCGTCCACGTTCGACGGTAGGTAGCGTTTGTCGTCGTAGCTGGTCTTGTAGGTCGGGAGCGCCAGTAGCCCCACGAGGGTGACCGCGGTCGACGCGACGAGGATGGGGCCGGGCCAGCGGACTATGGCCGTGCCGATTCGCCGCCACCCTCTGGTTTTGGTCTCTCGCTTGGGGTCGAGCAGGCCGAACCTCGATGCGATGGTGAGCAACGCAGGCGCCAGTGTCAGAGCGGACATCGTCACCATGAACATTCCGACGGCTAGCGGTGCGCCCAGCGTCTGGAAGTAGGGCAGCCGGGTGAAGTGCAGGCACAGGGTCGCTCCGGCGATCGTCAGCCCGGACCCCAAGACGACGTGAGCGGTGCCGTGATACATCACGTAGAACGCGTTCTCACGGTCGTCGCCGAGATTGCGTGCCTCGTGGTAGCGGCCGATGAAGAAGATCGCGTAGTCGGTGGCGGCCGCGATGGCCAGCAATGTCAGGAGGTTTACCGCGAAGGTGGACAGCTCGATGAGGTGGTAATGGCCAAGGAACGCGACCATGCCGCGTGCAATGGTTAGCTCGAGCATGACCATGAGCATCACCAGCACCACGGTGACGACCGAGCGGTAGACGAGCAGCAACATGACGATGATGACCCCTAGGGTCACCATCGTGACGAGGGCAAGGCTCTTGTCGCCCGCATGGTGCTGGTCGGAGGACAGCGGGCCCGCGCCGGTGACATAGACCTTCAACCCTGACGGTGGCGGATGATTGGCGACGATGTCTCGCACCGCCTGAACGGATTCGTTGGCCAGCGACTCGCCTTGGTCGCCTGCAAGATACAGCTGGACGTATGCCGAGAGATTGTCCGCGCTCTGTGAACCCGACGATGTGAGCGGATCACTCCAAAGGTCTTGGATGTGCTGGATGTGAGCCGTGTCCTTCTGCAAGTCGGCGATGAGGCCGTCGTAGTACCGGTGAGCCTCGGCGCCCAACGGCTCGTCGCTTTCCAGAACGATCATTGCCGAACTATTCGAGTTGTATTCCTCGAACAACTTGCCGACCAGGTGGGTAGCTTGCAGAGATGGCGCGTCAGCCGGTGTCAGTGACGCCGAGTTTTCTTCGCCTACGACCTCTAGCTGAGGCACCACGACGTTGAGGATGGCGGTTAGCGCCAGCCAGGCCAGCAGAACAGGCACGCAGAACACGCGCAGGAAGTGGGGAACTCGAGCACGCTGACCCATCTGAGTGTCGCTCATGCCGACTTCACCAAGCACGAGGTTTGAGCGTTCACTCCGGACGCGGTCTGCTCATCCCTCACCTTGTCGTCGACCAGTACGCGACAGCTGATTTGGTCGCCGTCGCCTTGCGCGATGATCGTGGCGCTCGCGGATGGTTTCGTGGTTCTCAGCGTGATCGACCAGGGCAGCCGTGCGTCGTCGACACGTTGCGGCGCGGAGTCGAGGTCGAGGTAGTTGATGGTCGCCACTGCGCCTTCCATTCCTGAGATTTGGTAGATCACGACCTTGGGGTTGAACGGTTCTGCGTCCTGGGCCAAACCTGCACCTGGGCGCGTCGTCTCATTGTTCGACCCGAAGAACCCATGGATCCGATACACCACGGTGCTCGCGACCGCGACAACCACCACGATCAACAGCGGTATCCAGGTCCGCTTGAGAATCCCGATCACAGGTGGCCCTTCCGTTGGCTCGGTCGCGCAGAACCGCAGGTGACGGAGCGCGTCCGAACGCGCAGCACCGCGATGATTTGCTTAGCCCATCGAATGATTTGTGGAACGATATGCGGTCAACTGAAGTTGAGCAAGCCGAACGGCTAACTTAAATGCGTGCGTGGGTTCTGTTAAAGTGCACTCCTTCGCTCCCTGCGCCGGGCTACCCTTGCTGTCGATGCGGCCTCCAGGAAGGGGCGAAATTGGCGAAACCGACGGCACCACGCGGCCTCGCCCGAGAACGGGTCGTGCAGGCGGCGGTTGCCTTATTCGCCAAGCACGGAGTGCACGGCACATCGCTGCAGATGATCGCCGACCGCGTCGGGGTCGGCAAAGCTGCCGTGTACTACCAATTTCGCTCCAAGGAAGACATCGTCCTCGAGGTCCTCCGCCCGTCGATTGGGGACATCGCCCGTTTCATCAAGATCGCCGAGGCGCTTCCCGACGCGCGTCAGCAGCGGGCAGTGGCGGTAAGCGGTCTGGTCGAAATGGTCGTGCGGCACCGACAGTTGGCCGTCATGTTCTACGGAGACCCGGCCATCGATCAGTTGATAGTTTGTGAGCCCGAATTCAAGGCCGTGGCCGATCGCCTCCGCGAACTGCTGGAGGGCCCAGAACCCAACGTCGTCGACCGGATCGCCTACTCGGTGTTCTTCGCCGGGGTCGGAAGAGCCGCAGCGGATCCCGAGTTGGCCGACGTCGACGACGCCGATCTGCATCGCGCGCTCCTCGACCTTTCCAGCCGAATCCTAGAGCCCGCCCCCGAGGACGTTGCGCGATAGGTGTCCGGCCTCGCTTAGGTCCGTGCGCGCTGCGCTACCGCTGCCGCGGGGATGGCGTTGTCAATGAGGACGCCTGCGATGGCGGCGGCGGTGGCGAAGGTGTCGGAGTCGAGGACTCGGTTGCGGGCCGAAGCGCCATCCAGAAGTAGCGCAAGCTGTTCGCCGAGCTGCTCGGGGTCCGTGGCACCGGCCTCGCGTGCGGCTTCGGCGAGCCGCGCGGCGAAGGCCTTCTTGTAGTCGCGAGCGCTTAGTCGTGCCGGATGGTCGGGGTCGTGGATTTCCACGGCCGCCGCGATGAACGGGCACAGCGGTGACTGGATGTCGAAGGCGGCTAGGAGCCGTTCGCGAGGTGTGAGGTCGGTGCGGTCGAACACCTCGGGCAGAACGTCGGGATCGAAGCGGCGAAGGTGCTCGGCGATCAACTCGTCCTTGCTGGCGAAGTGTTGGTAGAACGTGCGCTTGGATACCTGGGCCACCGTGCAGAGCTGGTCCAGGCCGGTGCTGTTGATCCCTTGATCGCGGAAGAGTTGCCGTGACGCGGCGAGGATGCGCTCGCGGGCACCCCTGCCGCGGCGCAGGCCTTGCGGCCCCTTCTCCAGCTCCGTCACGTGACCAGCGTAGCCCACCTCGGTACCGATCGGTGTACATAACTTGACGATCGCTTACGAGACTCACTACCTTAAGCACACGGATCGGTGTACATAACATCGGCAGTATCGATTGGAGCACTCATGGGAAAGCTCGATGGCAAGGTCGCAGTGATCACCGGAGGAACGAGCGGCATGGCGCTGGCCGGTGCCAAGTCATTCGTCGAGGAAGGCGCCCACGTCTTCATCACGGGTCGCCGACAGGACGCGGTGGACGAAGCCGTCAACCTGATCGGCCGGAATGTGACTGGCGTACAAGGTGATTCGACCAACCTCGACGATCTGGACCGGCTGTACGACACGGTCAAGCGGGAAAAGGGAGCGATAGACGTCCTGTGGGCAAGTGCCGGGACCGGAGCGCAGGGCCCGCTCGGCGAGATCACCGAGCAGGACTTCGATGTCGCCTTCGGGCTGAACGCGCGCGGCACCCTGTTCACGGTCCAGAAGGCGTTGCCGCTGTTCAACGACGGCGGCTCGATCTTCATGACCGGGTCGAACGCGTCGTTGCGGGGCTATCCCAATTGGAGCGTTTACGCGGGCAGCAAGGCCGTCCTGCCTGCCTACGCACGAGTGTGGGTGTCGGAGTTGAGGGACAGGAAGATCCGGGTGAACGTGCTGACCCCCGGCCAGGTCTCGTCGCCGATGTTGGCGGAAGTGATGGACGAAGAGACGAAGGCGCAGTTCGAGTCCGTGATCCCGCGGCGCGAGATGGGGCAACCCGAGGAAATCGCCTCGGCCGCACTGTTTCTCGCCTCTGACGATTCGAGCTATGTCAACGGCATGGAATTGGTCGTCGACGGAGGGACCACAGTCATATGACCAATTTCGCCCCGCACCGCGAGACCGTCGAATTCTTCGTCGACTGCATGCACGGCGGCGCAGACGAATCCGCGCTCTCCGGAATCCTCGCCGAGGACGTGGTGCTGTACAGCCCACTCGGCAATGAGCCACTCACCGGACGCCAGGCAGTCATGGAAGCCATGCGCGGGGTCGGCGCGGTGGCGGCCGAGCTCACCTACAAGGAGGTCCTCAGCGGCGAGACGCACCACGCCGCGTACTTTCGGCTGCAAGTCGAAGACGCCGTGGTCGACGGGATGGATTACATCCTGCTCGACGCGGCCGGCAGGATCGCCGTGGTGACCATATGGTGGCGCCCGCTGCCGTCCGGCGTCGAGATGCAGCGGAACCTTGCTGGCCTGTTCGGCATGTCGCCATGGGAACTTCTCATGGATAGGGAGTGATCGTCGGGCTAGTTCGAAGTTGAAGGGCTACAACCAATCCCAAATGGGAGAGAGGTTCGGCGCGTCTCGGCACGCCATTTCGTGGCATCTCAGGACTCGTGGGGTCCTTAGATGCCGCGCCAACTCGTGAATGAGACGTGGCCATGGAGCTGGCGAGCCTCGTGCGCGGCGGTGCCTGCCCACTTCGGAGTCACGACCCGGAATAAAACCTCACGCCCGTGGACTTGGCTCAAGAGTTCGCTCTTCCCCTTGACTCAGGAGCATTCATGACCCGTCCCGTCCGCGTTGCCGTGCAGATCCAGCCCGGCGGTACGCCTGACTACGCCACCTGGCGTGACGCAGTCTTGGCGACCGACGACCTCGGCGTCGACGTGATCTTTGGCTACGACCACTTTCACCGCCCGGCGATGAAGGGCATCGTCGACGGCAAGCCAATCCTCTTCGACGAACAGCCCGACGTCGCGAACTTCGAGGGCTGGACCGCGCTCGCGTCGTGGGGCGAGATCACCTCACACGCCGAGATCGGGCTCCTCGTCACCGGCGTCGGCTACCGCAACCCGGACCTGCTCGCCGACATGGCGCGTACGGTCGATCACATCAGCGGCGGCCGGCTCATCCTGGGCCTCGGCGCGGGTTGGTACGAAAAGGACTACACCACTTACGGTTACGACTTCGGCACCTTCGGCTCCCGATTCGACCTTTTCGACGAGAGCCTGATCCGCATCGAGGACCGGCTCGCCGCATTGATTCCGCCGCCCGTACGCAAGGTGCCGATCCTCATCGGCGGCACGGGTCCCAAGCGCTCGCTGCCGGCCGTTGCCCGCCACGCCGACATTTGGCATGCGTTCCAGGACCTCGACGCGTTCCGCAGGTCCAGCGACCTCGTCGACGAATTGGCAGCGAGCTTCGGGCGTGACGGCGCCGACATCGAACGCTCGACGCTCTGGGCGAACGCCGACAGCGCCGATGCCTTCCGCGAAGCGGGCGTCACGCTGTTTCAGATCGAACTAACCTCCGACGACGGTTACGACCTCACGCATCTCAAACAAGTAGTCACTTGGCGAGACAACGGGTGACTGCAACCAGATCGTCGTGAGTTCGATCTCGGGTGAGGCCTATTCTGGTCGTGGCCCTTTGGTTTACACGTCCAGGCTCTCCGCGATTCCTTAGCGGTTTGTGTGGTTCGTGCTGAGTATGACCGCACCCTGAATGCTCCGGGTCGGTTGCACGGTCGCCCGGCACACCGGGCACGTTGATCGACGTGCTGGTCATGGCAGGCTCACGATCATCTTGCCGACGTTCTCCCCGCGGAACAGCCCGGCGAACGCGGTGGGAAGTGCGTCGAGGCCGTGGCGTTCGGTTTCCAGAGGGATGAGCCGACCGGCGTCGACCCAACCGATCAGATCGTCGAGCGCAGGTGCCAACGCGTCGGGGAACTGGTTCGGGGTGAAGCCCTGCAGGGTCAGGCCGTTGGCGTATACCGGCGTGATGTCGATCGTCCACGCGCTATCGTCGTCGTAGGTGGAGATCAGCCCGCACACCACGACGCGGGCGGGACGGCGCATGACGGACATGACGGTCTGACTGGTGGCACCGCCCACGCAGTCGAAGTACAGGTCGGGTCCCTCCGGCGCCAGGTCACGCAGTTGGTCGGCAAGGTCGTCGTCGTGGTAGTCCAGGGCGGCGTCAAAGCCAAGCGTCTCGGTGAGTAGGTGCCGCTTGTCGGCGGTGCCGGCCAGCCCGATGACACGAGCCCCGCAAATCTTCGCGATCTGTCCAGCTAGTGAACCGACGTTTCCGGCCGCAGCCGAGACCACCACCGTCTCATCGGGTTCGACCTGCGCGGCCTCGATCATCCCGGTGTAGGCAGTCAGTCCACCAAGGAGGCCGAACACACTCAACGCATGTGACGGGTGGTGGATCCGCGGATCCAGAAGTGTTGGGCGGAGCCAATTGTCGCGCGGCGGCCACAGAGATACGTCGGCCCACTCGGTGAGCGCCACGAGCCGTTGGCCGGGCTGAAAGTCGGCGTGACGGGAGGCGATCACCTCGGCCACCGCGATGCCGGTCACCGCCTCGTCCAACGGGATCTGCGGCAGGAAGTAGCTGCCATCCTCACCGCTGAGTTGGCCGCGCAGCGTCGCGTCGACGGAGAAGGTGATCGGGCGCAGCACCAGTTGTCCCGGTCCGGGTTCGGGGACGTTCTTGGTGCCGATGTCGAAGAGGTCCGGGGTGACCGGTCCGCGGTCGAGTTGACGCATGAGCTTGACGAATCGGGTAGTGGTCGGGGTCGTCGAAGCAGACACGCAGCCCAGGCTAGGCAGCCGAAGGCCATTCCGGCAGCGACGATTCTGCACCCCTGGTATGCGTATTCATCATGAGTTTCACCGATGCGTCGTTGACTGCCCTTCGGGTGTTTCGGGCGGTGGCCGAACGCGGCACGTTCAGCGCAGCTGCAGCAGCCTTGGGTTACACCCAATCGGCGGTCTCGCGGCAAGTCGCCTCACTGGAGCGCGCTGCGGGTTCGCCGCTGCTGGAGCGCCATCCGACGGGGGTGCGTCTGACGCCCGCCGGGCAGGTGGTGCTGCGCAACGCTGCGGCGGTGATCGATCGCATCGATGCCACGGCACGCGAGCTCAGCGGTCTCCCCGAGGAACGGGCCGTCGTGCGGTTGGGATGGTTCGCCAGCGCGGGCGCGGTGCTCATCCCGCGGGCGCTGGCCGCCCTGCAGCGCAGTCATCCCGGTATCACGGTGCTCTCGCGGGAGGGCAGCACCACCGCGCTGCTCCGGGCGCTGCGGGCAGGCACGGTGGATCTGGCCGTCGTCGCGTCCAGCGCACCGTTTCGCGCTCTGGACTGCGAGAAGCCGCCGCTGCTGGTGGACACGTTGACCGAACGCTCACTACGGATCGCGGTACCGGCGAACCACCCGCTGGCACGCGAGGAGACCGTGGACGTCGCCGACCTGCACGGTCAGTCCTGGATCGGCGGTGTCGGCAACGAGCGGGTGTTCGGGGTGTGGCCCGGCCTCGACGAGCGGCCCGAGATCGTGCACTCAGCGCGTGACTGGTTGGCCAAACTGCAGATGGTCGCCGCTGGATTGGGTATCACCACGCTGCCCGCCGCGCTGAGCGGGGCTGTCCCTGCGGGCGTGCGCGTGCTGGCCGTCCGCGGCGGACCGCTCGAGGCGCGGCGGGTGCAGTTGGCCCGGCTGCCCCAGCCGCTGACCGAGCCGGTGGCCCGCCTGGCTGAGGCACTGCGTGCAGCGGCCGTGGAAGCCGACGGCACTCACTGACCTATCCGCGTATTCCGTTTCGGCATACCGGGGTTGTCGATTTCTCGCTGGCGGCATGGTCGCGGCGTCCCTACCGTCAGTGGTGACGGCCGACCGCGTTCGGCTCGAAACCGTTGACGCGAAAGGACTCATCGTGAGTTTGATTCATACCCCATTTGGCTTCGGCAGTACCGCACTCGACGTCGTGCACGGCGTGGACCTCTCCGGCCGCCACGCGGTCGTCACCGGTGCCTCCTCGGGCATCGGCGTCGAGACTGCGCGCGCCCTGGCCGCCGCGGGCGCGCACGTCACCCTGGGCGTACGTGATGAGGCCGCCGGGGCGAGCACGGCGGCCGACATCACCACCACCACCGGCAACGCCTCGGTGGACGTGGCACGGCTGGACCTGACCGACCTCGACTCGGTCGCCGGCTTCGTGAAGCAGTGGTCGGGACCGCTGCACATCCTGGTCAACAATGCCGGGGTGATGGCCAGCCCAGAGGCCTACACCCCACAGGGCTGGGAACTGCAGCTGGCCACCAACCACCTTGGACACTTCGCCTTGGCCACCGGCCTGCACTCAGCCCTGGCCGCGGCCGGCAGCGCGCGCATCGTGGCGGTCAGCTCCTCGGGGCACCAGCTGTCACCGGTCGTCTTCGACGACCTGAACTTCGACTTCCGCCCCTACGATCCGTGGCTGGCCTACGGTCAATCCAAGACCGCCAATGTCCTTTTCGCGGTGGAGGTTTCGCGGCGCTGGGCCGTCGACGGCATCACGGCCAACGCGCTAATGCCGGGTGCCATCTACACCAATCTTCAGCGGCACACCGGTGGACGCGGCAGCGGCAAGGTGCCAGCCGAGCTGATCAAGACCACCCAACAGGGCGCGGCGACCTCGGTTCTGCTGGCCACCTCACCCCTGCTGGATGGCATCGGCGGACGGTACTTCGTCGACTGCAACGAAACCGAGATTATCGACGCGCGCAGCGGCAATCTGCACGGTGTGGCGCGCTACGCGGTGAACCCCGACAACGCCTCCCGCTTGTGGAATGTCTCCGAAGACCTTCTTGCACAAGCTTCTTCGAGCTTGGCGGGAGTGCTCTGATGCCGCCCCAGCCTCGCGTCGCCGTGGTCACCGGCGCCACCCAGGGACTCGGCCTGGCGCTGGCCGAAGGTCTCGCGCACCGACTGGGGGCCGGTGACACCGTCTACCTGACCGGCCGCAACTACGAACGGATCACCCAGGCCATCGATTCGCTGGGATCCACCAGCGCCGAGGTCCGCGGCGAAGTGCTCGACGTCAGCCACCCCGATGCGGCTGCACGCTTTGCCGAAGAGCTGACGAGACGCCACGGCGGCGTGGACATCGTGATCAACAACGCGGTGATGCGGGTCGGTCCCGACGACGATCCGGCCACGATCATCGACCAGTACGCCCAGGTCAACAATTTCGGCACCACCCGCTGCCTGCGCGCATTCACTCCGTTGCTACGTGCCGGCGGACGGTTCCTGGTCGTCGCCAGCTCACTGGGCACACTGGACTATCTCGCGCCGGTCCTCTGGGACCGCTTCGAGGACCTGCAAACGCTCGACGAGGTCGACGAACAGGTCGCATCCTGGGTCGAGGCCGTCAAGGATGGCAGCGCCCGCGGCGGCCCGTGGCCGGGGTTCGTCAACATCCCGTCCAAGATCGGTCAGGTCGCCGCCGTGCGGACACTGGCCGCCCAGCGCCACGACGCGGACGCCGCGTCGGACATCCTGCTCGCCGCGGTGTGCCCGGGCATGATGAACACCCCGACCTCGTCGGTGTGGTGGGACGTCAGCGACGCGCCCACGCCCGCCCAGGCCGCAGTCGCCGTCCTCGATCTGGTCTTCGACCCGATCACGCCCGAACACTACGGCGAACTGGTGCGCCACGGTGAGGTGCTGCCGTGGAAACCACACCGGTGACCGCCGCGGCACGCCGGTTGTGCAGCGGCGCACTGTCCTAACTCGCCGCCCTGCAGGATGTCGCTCGGGCTGACCAACGCATACACCGGGGAAGCCGCGGAGGGTCATCCCACTCGCGCAGCACCAGACGCCCGCTACAGCATCGTGGCAGCCCTGCGCGCCTAACACGGGAAAGGCGCCTCGGAGCGTCGCAGCGCCAATCCGTTCGTCATCGCCGACGCATCTGACGCCACGGGGCACCAACATCAAATCGATAGCGACACGACGGCGGCGTACTGGGTGGGTCTCGCTCGGGCCGCCCCGGCTTGCCCCTGGTTTGGGATGCACGGGAGCGGTCTTCATGGTGCTGCCACCAGTGCTGTGATCCCGCCTTCGGCGAAGCGCAGTAGTGCGCGGTGGCGCTTCTCGATGTCGGCGGTGTGCATGCGGCCCTTGGTGAGGCTGTCCAGGCGCAGGTTGTTGGAGTAGGTGTGCATGGTGGCGGCCACCAGGTGCAGGTAGGCGTCGTGGACCGCCTCCTCGCTCGCCGCGGGGAACAGGGCCCGTAGGGCGGTGATGAAGTCGTCCGCGATGGCGTTGAAGTCCTCGGCGATGAATCGTTTGATGGGGTGTCCGGAGTTGGCGAGTTGGGCGATGAAGCGAAAGTAGTTGTCCCATCCGGGATTACCGGCGCGCTGGCGCATGGGTTCGGCGAACGCGTGGATGAGCGCCCGTAGGCGCCGGGCGCGGGTGCCGCGGACAGGTAGTGCCACCAGGAGGGTGCGGCGGTCGTCGTTGAGAGGCTGAATCCGGCGAAGGAGGACCGCGCGGAAAAGCCCTTCCTTGCCGCCGAATTGCTCACTGACCGCGGCGAGGCGACTGCCGGCATGGTCAGTGATGTCGCGGACGCCGACGCCGAAGTAACCGCGGGCGGCGAAGAGTTCTTCGGCGCTGTCGAGAAGTCGGTCCCGAAGCTTGTCGCGGTTGACCTCACGCGAGGTGCGTGGAGGCTGGCTGGCGGGCACGGGGCTGGTCACGAGGCGACGATGGTGTGGTCGATGCGGCCGATGCCGTCGATGGACAGCTCCAAGGTGTCCCCGGGATGCACCCAGTGCCCGGTCTCCATGCCGCTGCCGCCGGGAAGCGTTCCGGTAGCGAAAAGCTCACCGGGCCGCAGCTGTTCGCTTCGGGAGGCGTGGGCGAGGACCTCGCCCAGAGTGTGTTGCACGCCGGCGCTGGACACCGTCGACACGACCGAACCGTTGATCGACACGGTCCCTCGAAGCGCGTCGACGTGGGGAAGGATTTCGTCGGCGGTGACGGCGACCTCGGAAAGCGAGCTGGCGAAGTGCTTGGCCTTCTGCGGGCCGAGTCCGCTGTCCATCTCGGCACGCTGCACGTCGCGGGCACTCCAATCGTTGAGCACGACGAACGCCCCGATGGCGTCGAGTGCTTCGGCGGGGGTGGCGTTGAAAAGTTCACGCGCCAACACGAATCCCAACTCCAGCTCGTAATCCAGCGCTTTGGTGTAGGCGGGTGCGGCAATCGGTGTGCCCGACGGTACGAACGTCAACGCGTTGGACATGTAGTAGATGGGTTGGGCATAGAAGAGCGCCTTGGGTCTCAGTAGCGGGAAGGTGCGCCGGGTGAGAGCTTCGACGGTTTCGATGAGTCGGTATTGGCCGGGGTGGAACCGTCGGACCAGGCCTCGGCTGGCGTTCAGGACGTGCTGCTCATAGAGCATGAAGTCGCGAAACGATGCCGGCTGGAAAGGCAACAGCGCGGCGCTGTGGCGCAGGTGTTCGTCGGCGCGGGCCAGTTCCCAGTCGGGGGCGAATACCCGACCCCCCAACGGGGCGTAGTCGTCGGTCGTCTGCCATGACCCGCTGGCGTCCTGGTTCTGTAGCTCCAAACCATCAGCGGTCCGTACACGTCTCAACTTCACCGAGAATCGATCCTCACGTCGGAGCGGAACAGTCGTTCCACGATATCGCACGTTGCTGTTACTGTCGGAACAGTTGTTCCGAAATTGGGTGGAGGAGTCACGCGTGCAGGAAGTCGCCGACGGCGTGTTTTGCGTGGAGGGCACCGCGGTCAATTGGGTGCTGCTTCGCGACGGCTTGGAGTTGACGCTCATCGATGCCGGCTGGTCGGGAGACACCGGCAGGGTGGAGGACTCCATACGCGCGCTGGGCCGACACCCGATGGACGTGCAGGCAATCCTGCTGACCCACGCCCACCTCGACCACATGGGTGCCATCAACCACTTTCACGAGCGTTACGACACACCGGTATTCATGAGCAGTGCCGAAGTTGGCCATGCCCGCGACGGACACCTCGAACAAGCAAAGCCCGGTGACATCGTCAAACGCTGCTACCGGCCGTCGGCGATGCGCTGGACCGCACGCATCATGGCTGCCGGCGCGCTGAAACCGGTCAAGCTCGCCCACGCCCAGCCCTACCCGCGCGCCGGTGCGCTCGACCTGCCAGGCGCCCCGGTACCGGTCGCTTGCGCGGGACACACCTCCGGCCACAGCGCCTTCCACCTGCCCGACAAGGGTGTGCTGATCACCGGTGACGCATTGGTCACCGGCCACCCGCTCTCACCGGTCAGCGGTCCTCAGCTGCTGCCGCCGTTCTTCGCCCACTCCCCCGCCGAGGCCGAGGCTGCCCTGCAGGGGCTGGCGGGGATCGAGGCCGACGTGCTCGTTCCCGGGCACGGGGCGCCGTGGCGCGGGACTCCCGCCGTCGCCGCCATGCACGCCCGCCAGCACGCGAGCACCACCAACACACTCTGAGAGGAGATCCCCATGGCTGACATCAGCTCGGCGCAGAAGTTCTTCGTCACCGCGTGCGCGGTGACCCGCAGCACTGATCTGGCTGCCCGCTGGACCGGGGCGGCGCCGTTCCTGCCTGCCCTGTTCGTGCTGCGCTACGCCAACATGGGCGGGCTCGACCACACCGAGTTCGCCGGTCAGATCCGCAGGGCCCGCTCCTTCCGCGACGACCGCTGGTGCGGTTACTGGAACGACATCGCCGAAGCCCACGCTCGGCGGGCGACCAACCTGCTGCGCAACCTGGCCGACGCCGACTCCGCTGCCGTGCCCGACCTCACCGACCCGAGCACATCCAACGGGCTGACCGCATTGATCGCTCCGGCCGCAGCGCTGTTCGCCGACCACGGACCACACGCCGATACCCGCGCGCTCACCGCGCTCGTCGAAGAGCACGCGCCCGCGGGTGATCGTTCACGAATCACGTTGGCGTTGAGCGGGATCGATGCGTGGGTCAAGGCAATCACCTACTACCAGGTCAGTGCCTTCCCCGGACACGATCCCCAGCGGATGGCGGCCTACTGGCGCTCACGGCACCTCTTCGACGCCCTGATCGATGCATTGGCGCCCGCTCTGGGGTTGACCGCCGAGCGCGTCGAAATCCCCATGGCTGGCGGTGACGCGGTGCGCGGCTACCTCGTCGTGCCGCCGGGGGCCGGGCCGCACCCGGTGGTGTTGACGACCAACGGTCTGGAGGGCACGACGCAAGAGTTGGCGATTCCTCAACTGCGCTACCGCAATTCGGGCATGGCGATGTTCCTGATGGAGATGCCGGGAAGCTACGCCTACACCGATCCGATGCGCCCGGAATCAGAGGCCGTCTACCACCAGGTGATCGACCACCTCGCCGCCGACGAACGGCTCGACGCCGACCGCATCGCCATGGTCGGGGTCAGCTTCGGCGGATACTGGACCGCACGCCTAGCCGCCACCGACGACCGGCTGGCCTGTGCGATCGCGTGCGGGGCGCCCACGCATCGCTCCTTTCACGGCGGCGCACTCGGAACACCGCAGATCATCCTGCACGCACTGGCCAAGACCGTCGGCGCGGCCAACCCCTTCGATCTGATGTGCAAGCTCAAAGCGCTGTCAATCCGAGATCACTACTCCGACATCACCATTCCGCTACTGGTCATCAACGGCGACCACGACACTCTGATGAGCACCCAGGACAGCAGGGAACTCGCGCATGGCGCCGCCGACGCCACCCTGCTGCTCTACCCCGACGACGACCACTGCGCCATGGGCCACTATCGCCAATGGCTGGACTACTCCCAGCACTGGCTCTTGGAGCACCTCGAGGTCACCTGACGCCGGCTTCATCGGGTTCGAGGCCACCGCTCTCTATGCCGATCCCACGAGCCACCTACATCGCCATCGGCTTCCTCGGCTCGTTCTACACCTTCTCGGGAGCGCTGCGAGCCCGATGACACGTACGAAATGACCCTCGGGGGGCCTCAATTCGCCTAAGTCACTGCCGTTAGCGCAAGGCGGCGAACAGATCGTCGAGGACCTTGACGCTTCCGCCGACCGTAAGCCGATCGTCGGCCTGGGCGCGGCGGCGCGACTCGCCGTCGATGACCAGCGCCTTGAAGGTGGCCGCGTCGGTGTCGAGAGTGGCGTCGGCGCGCTTCGGTTCGCCGCGCGTGATCGTGAGGTTGAGCCAGTCGGTAGTGACGGTGAAGTGCTCGCCGTCGATTCCGACGTCAATCGTCGCCGGCTTCCGTGCGGCCGATCTGGCGGAGCGAAAGTGCGTCTTGAGCGCAAGCATCAACGCATCACTGCTGATTCGTGTGTGCATGTCACCGAGTGGCGTGGCGCGACCCCATTCGCCGAGCGCCAACAAAATCGGTTCGAGTTGGCGCCCCCAGTCGGTCAACTCGTAGACATTGGCGGAGGCGGGCGCACCCAGGCGTCGACGCTGGATGACGCCGGTTGCTTCGAGGTCACGCAGTCGCTGCGACAACACGTTGGGCCGCACGGTGCCCAATCCCGATTGCAAGTCGCCGAAGCGCTTGGGTCCGAACAACAGCTCACGCACGATTAGCAGAGCCCATCGTTCACCGATCACATCCAACGCACGCGCGGTTGCGCAGGCGTCGCCGTAGGTGCGCCGGTCTTGGGTGTCTTCCGTCTTTCGAGGCACACCTCAGTCTAACAACCCACTACTTTCGACGAATCGGCTACTTGTTTTTTACAAGTTTCTAGTTTTAAACTGCAAGTGCTTAGGTTCATTGAATGGGTCGCGAGGAGGACCAATGATTCTGGTAACTGGTGCCGCGGGCTTGACCGGCTCGGCGGTGATTGACGAATTCGCGCGCCGCAGCTTGCCGGTCCGTGCCCTCGTTCGGCAGCCGGCGCAAGCGGCCCGCTTCGAGGGACTGCCGACCGTGGAAGTGGCGATCGGCGACATGCTCGACTTCGCGTCGCTGCCTGCCGCACTCGATGGCGTCGATCGCGCATTGATGATTTCGACTGCCGGGTTACAGATGATGGACGCCCAGTGCACATTCATCGAAGCCGCCAAATCGGCAGGGGTGCAACATATTGCAAAGGTATCGGGCATCGATTCCGGGATCGGGTTCGATCCGTATGCTTTCCGGGCCGGCCGGTGGCACGCCCATATCGAGCGCTACCTGATGAGATCCGGTGTGGCGTGGACACTCATCCGGCCGACTCAATTCATGCAGTTCTATCTGCCCAGCACCGTAACCGGTGTCGATCCGGTGGCGCGTGAACTCGTCATGCCGATCGGCGACAGTGAACTCACTCCGGTGGACATCGACGACATCGCGAAGGTGGCGGTGGCTCTGCTTCATTCCAATGGCCACGAGGGCAAGAGCTATTTCATGACGGGGCCACAGGCGCTCACGATGACCCAGGCGGTCGACGACATCTCAAGGGCAACCGGCGCGAACTTCACGTACCGTCCGGTGACGCTGGAACAGAAACGTCGCGACTTGGCCGCTGCCGGGTTACCGTCCGAAGCGCTCGATCTGCTCGACGAGTTGTTCAGCGAACGGGCTCGGTGCACCACATCGTATGTCGACATCAGCACCCATGAGCTCTTCGGCGTTCAGCCAACCACTTTCGCGCAGTTCGCGCGCAAGCACACCGCGGAGTTCCTGTCGTACCCGCCTCACGCGGCGGCCGGCTAGGGCTACCCGTCAGTCGGCCGCCCAGGGTGCGTGGCGCCGCAGATGGCGCTTCCCCACAGCAATGCTGCTCAGGGGGCACCTCGGCGTTTAGACCGCTCCCCCTTGAGCGCAGACTTGTTTACATACTCGAACTTGATCCGCGCGTTGCCGTTTCGTGATGGACACCCGACCGCCATCTCGTGGGTCTGTAAGGGACTACGAATGAAGCCGACGTGCGTCGTCGAGGTCGCTCTTGGTCAGGACGGCCAAGACTGCGACTGACACATCATCGAGAACACTGCCAGTTTCAGTCCGTCGGTCGATCGCGCAAATGACGTTGGAGACGTTTGCGGTGTCACTTCGAAGCGCCAACGCCGCGTTGCGCACAGCGCCACCCGTGGTGATTACATCCTCGATCAGCGTGACGGTTCGGCAGGCGATGTCGGCACCCTCGGCCAGGCGGCACGTACCGTAGTCCTTCGCCTGCTTTCGGACGAACACTGTTGGCAGGCCCGTTATCTGGCCGACAACGGTCGCTATCGGTACGCCGCCCAACTCAAGGCCACCGAGCAGATCTGTGTCTGCCGGGATCAGGGGAACCATCGCCTCGCATACGCGTCTCAGCAGCGTCGGATTGGACTCAAAGAGGTACTTGTCGAAGTACTCGCTAGAGCGCTTTCCGGATCGCAGCTGGAACTCACCAGAGAGTCGACAAGCAGCATCCACTTCGGCGGCCAGGGCGCGGCGGTCCATGGCCTCCATCTTCGCACCGCTGACTTGTCCAGCGTTCTGCGACATCACACTTGGTGTCCCTGTCTCTCGGAAGAAACCATGCCCCGTCCCGACCTTTCGTGGATTGACGACCGCCCTGACGTTTCCGAGCTCGAGGCCACTCGGTTAGTTTTGGGCGTGGCGCAGCGGTATCACGGGTGGCCGGTCAGGTACCGGACCCTCGGCCGTGCGTCGCCTTCCGGGCTCGGCCCTGCTACGGGCGACCCCGATTTGATCGCTTGCGTGACAACACTCCTGAGCGACGGCGGCCTCCGCGACCGCGTCAGCGTCGTTCATCTCGACGACGGCGTGCTTACCCAGGCGCACTACGGTGCGGCGTCCGACACCGTCTATGAAATCGGATCGATCACCAAGACCATGACGGCCTTGCTCTTCGCGCAAGCCATCGAATCCGGTCGGCTATCACCCGAGACGACCCTCGGCCGCCTGCTCGACCTCGAAAGCAGCCCGGTGGCCAACGCGACGCTGGAGGAACTCGCTAGTCACCGGTCCGGGTTGCCGCGGATCGCTGCCCGCCACAAGGACCGCTTGCACGCCATCGTTGCGGTCCTGCGGCACCGCAACCCCTACACCGCCAACGTCGCGACACTGCTCGCCCAGGCGCGCGCAGCCAATATCTCTGGCCGTGGGGACTTTTCGTACTCGAACCTCGGCTTTGCCCTGCTCGGACAGGCGCTCGCTGCCAATGCCGGCGTCGCATATCGGCAATTGCTTGACCGCGAGCTGTTCGAGCGCCTTGGCATGCGTCAGTCGACCACACCCCTCACCGCCGACGATCTGCCCTCAGATGCACCGACCGGGCGCAACGCCAACGGCGCGAGTGAACAGGCGTGGACGATGAACGCGTATGCGCCGGCTGGTGGGGTGCGCTCAACGCCGGCTGACCTGGCCCGCTACGCGCAAGCTCTCCTAGAGGGTCGAGCGCCGGGCATCAGCGCCCTGGATCCGCGGTGGGGCGCAGGCAACGGGACTCGGGTGGGCTATGCGTGGTTCGCCCATCGGATCGGCGAGGCCACGGTCACCTGGCACAACGGCAGCACGGCAGGCTTTTCCAGCATGCTGGCCCTGGATCGGGACCACAATGCAGCGGTGGTCCTGCTGGCCAATACTGCCGGCGCCCTCGATGAGATCGCGATCCGTCTACTCCTGAACCCGGTATCACCTGTCCCGCCATCGCCACCGCAGCCATGCGACGATGGCGACTGAGACCAGCGGTCATTCGCCGACCGGAATTACGTGACCGTGGACAACGAGGATGAGCGGCGCTGGCGAACAACTACCCATTGGCGATAGCTTCGGTCGCGATGTCGGACAACCTACCGTTGCGTCGTTCGTGTCGCGGACTTCTGGTCGACGGCGAACGGGTTCTGCTCGCCCAGCACAGCATCGGTAACGGTCAGAGCGTGTGGGTCGGTCCAGGTGGCGGAGTCGAGAACGGTGAGAGCCTCAACCAGACGCTGGCCCGCGAACTGCACGAGGAGACTGGCCTGGTGCTCACCGGCGCTGATCTGCCTCGGCTGGTGTGGATTCAGACCGTGGAGCTCAGCGAGATGAACGAGCAAGGCTATTCCGGCGTCGTCAACTACTACTTTCTGGTGCACGTCGATGTTTTCGAGCCGGCCAGCGGGCTCCCGGTGGGTGCGGCCGGCCATCCTGACGCTGAGGGAATCCTAGACCAGCGCTGGTGGTCCTTGGCCGAGATCGAGGCTGCCCATGCCCACGGGGAGTTGTTTTCTCCGAGGGCGCTGCCATCGCTCCTCCGGGCAGTCCTGGCCAATGATCCACCGATGACGCCGATCGCCATTGGGCTCTGAGAAAGTCGTTGTCTCGCTTGGCGGTTCGGTGCGATCAAAACCTGTCTTGATCGCTCGTCCGGTTATGCGTGGTCGAGATGGCGTGTGTCGGCCAGCACAGACACCTGCCGGTTGTGGAAGAAGTCGTCTTCCCGAAGGGTAGTGATGCTGCCGGACTTTGATCGAAAGTTGACGTATCCCAGTGACGCGGGCGGCATGCGGATCCACGCGGCGATGACAAAGGTGAGAGCAAACCCGTGTGTCACGATCACCTGCCGCTCGGCGGTCCTCGCGGTGATGTCCTCAATCGCCGCGTACACCCGGGCTGCAAACACCGCCTTGGTCTCCGCTCCCGGTATGCCCTCGTCATGTGACAGTCGGTCACCGGTCGCCGGCGGAGGTACGAATCGCTCATCGAGCCAGCGTTGGGGGCGCCCTTCCGCTGCCCCGTATGACTTTTCGCGTAGCCGGAGATCCGCGGTCACTACCGTCTGAAGTGCATCGCTTATCTGATCTGCGGTGCGCCGAGCACGCCGTAAATCGGACGAAAAGACGTCTACGGCGACCTCAGTCGGGATTTCTCCGCGCAACCACTGCGCGATCGCCTTAGCGTCCGTCAGGCCCTTCACCGTCAAATTCGAGTCATGCCATCCGCCGACGAGACCGTCGACATGGTGGGTGGCCTCAGGATGAACCACGACGTAGATGGTTTTGCCCACGGCCTACAGTAGCGAGCCCAATCACAGCCTCGGCGTCTGGTTTCTAGAGATTCGAGGTCGCTGAGTTCCTGCGTCGATTCTTCACGGGTGCGGTGAATTGGGCCGCCGGTAGCGTGGTCGGTTGTGTCAGAACAGCGACCGTTTCCCGAGCCGCAGGTGTACGACCACGGCCTGCTCGACGTGGGTCAAGGCAACCGCATGTACTGGGAGACCAGGGGCAAACCCAATGGTCGACCGGTGCTGGTCGTGCACGGCGGTCCGGGATCTGGCCGCCCGCGCGGCGGCCATAAGGGGTTCGACCCCGAGGTATTTCAGGTCGTGCTGTTCGACCAGCGTGGGTGCGGTGACAGTACGCCTCATGCCAGTGACCCCGCAACGGACATGGCGCACAACACAACCGAACACTTGCTCGCCGACATGGAAGCACTGCGCGAGCACCTGGGCATCGACCGGTGGCTGCTGTATGGCGGTTCCTGGGCGTCGACGCTGATCCTCGCCTACGCCCAACGCCACCCCGATCGGGTGATCGGCATCATCCTCATCGGAGTGACCATGACCCGGCCCCGAGAGATCGATTGGCTCTATGGCGGACTGCGTCTGTTGTTCCCGGTCGAATGGGAACGGTTCCGCGCGGGGGTACCCGAGCGACACCGCGGCGGGAACCTCGTCGAGGCCTACCGGCAGCTGATGGAGAATCCCGACATCGCCGTGCGGGAGCAGGCTGCGCGCGACTGGTGTGCCTGGGAGGACGCCGTCATCGCCCACGAAACTCTGGGCAGCCCGGGTCAGTATGGCGCGAAGCCCGACGCGGCGAGGATGGCATTCGTGCGGATATGTACGCATTACTTCGCCCACCACGCGTGGCTCGAGGACGGTCAGCTGCTACGAGATGTCCATCGCCTAGGGGGCATCCCCGGAGTGTTGATCCACGGACGTCTCGATCTGTCGGGCCCGCTGCTCACCGCATGGGAACTCGCTCGGGCGTGGCCGGATGCCGAGCTAAGGATCATCGAGGAGTCCGGTCACACCGGCAGCCCTGCCATGGGTGCCGCCGTCATCGACGCCATCGCCAGGTTTCACCCGTCGCGGTCTGGTTTCTAGAGTGAGTTCGATCAGCTCGACTCTCGGATGAACTGGGCTCATCGGTTCTGAGTAGACTCTGCGGCCTCGACGGTTTGGGCGAGCAGGACCGCGATGGTGGTTGGCCCTACCCCTCCGGGCACGGGGGTGATGAGGCGGGCACGTTGGGCGGCTGGGGTGTATTCGACGTCGCCGATGTTGCCGGGGTTGTAGCCGGCGTCGATGACGACGGCACCGGACTTGATCCAGTTGCCCTTGATGAGTTCGGGCCGACCGACGGCGGCGACGACGATGTCGGCTTCGCTCACCACACTGGCGAGGTCGACGGTTTTGGAGTGGCAGTAGGTCACCGTGGCGTCGCGCGCGAGGAGCAGCATCCCGATCGGTTTGCCGAGAATGGGGCTGCGGCCGACTACGACGGCGCGTTGCCCGGCGGGGTTGACGTCATAGGCATCGAGTAAGTGCATGATGCCTCTGGGAGTGCAGGCCGCGAATCCCTTGCCTCCCACCGCCGTTGCCGCGAACGATGCGCCCGTCACCCCGTCGACGTCCTTGGCTGGGGTGATCGCTTCGAATACCTGCCGTTCGTCGACCTGGTGCGGCATGGGGTGCTGAACCAAGATGCCGTCCACGGTGTTGTCGCTTGCCAGCTTCATCACGAGTGCAACCACTTCGGCTGTGTCGGCGGTCTCGGGGAGGCGATGCGCTTGGGAGTCCAGGCCCACGGTTCGGCATCGGTTGGTCTTCATCCGCACGTAGGTATGTGAGGCGGGGTCATCGCCCACCAGGACGGTCGCGAGGCACGGCTTTCGGCCGGCGACCTCGACGAACTGCGTGGCGCGCACAGCCGTGTCGGAAAGTATTTGGTGTGCAACGGCGTTGCCGTCGATGCGGTTAGCTTTCACAGGACGTCTCCTCAGTCGAGAGGAGCACCCAGGCGTTCGATGCTTCCGAGTTTTGCTTCCTGGTGGTGTCCCACCTGCGCCAGTCGCGTGACCCATCGTAGCGATGCGACCCGGGCGTCTCGCTTCTACTTACTTCCGAACCACCGCTGGTGTCCTCGCGAAGGGCTGTACCCAACCTGGTTGTGGGGGCCTCTCATGAGACCGGCGTCGCGAAGGCGTCGGGGGTGGCTCACCCTTGCGGCCCCAGCCGC
>Ga0268264_10000218_pt1 | contig 113449 bp, 104 predicted proteins | sample KBSSwiS32_FD_190357 | JGI IMG/M metagenome (GOLD analysis project Ga0268264, IMG submission 190357) | Switchgrass rhizosphere microbial communities from Kellogg Biological Station, Michigan, USA - KBS Switchgrass S3-2 (SPAdes) (version 2) | ecosystem: Host-associated > Plants > Roots >... | reverse complement strand
CCCGCCTCGGCCTCCTTCAGCACCCCGATGATCTGCTCCTCTGAAAACCTCTTACGCTTCATTCTCGTCCGTCCTTCTGAAGGCCGGACTCTAATCCCAACTGGAGGAAATTACCCGTGGCAGGTCACACGCCGCGCGGCTTATTGGTCATGATATAGGTCCAGCCGCCCTGGGCCACTGGGCTACCCATTGCCGCATGAGATGCCAGCCTTCGCTGGCATGACGAAATAGCGGCCTGCCCTCACCCCAGTCTCCCACTCGTCACCCCAGCGCAGGCTGGGGTCTCAGGCGGTTGCGCGATACGTCGCAGACTCCTATCGCCCCGTACCCTTCGCCCCGACCCACGCCTTCATGTCCCCCTCATCGCTCACCTTGAACGGCACGCCCTTGCTGGTCAGGAATAGACGCTCCATCTCGACCCTTGTGAACGGCCGCGCACCCAGTCGCCCGAAAACCGCGATCTGGCCGCCGGTCTCGTCCACCGCCCGGTCGCGGTCGAGCCCCTTCGATAGCGCCAGTGCCGGCCACGGCGTCCTTGCCCAGGCGATCAGTTCCGGCATGGGCGGCGGTGAAAAGCCATAGAAATTGGGCTGGCTGTCCGGCGAGGTGAGTTGCAACACCTTGAGCCCGTTGCGGCCATCCGCGACATAGGCGAACGCGGACGCGTTGGTGGAGCCGACGATCACATCCTCCGCATCGTTCATCAGGCCGCCCGCCGTCTCCATCCTGTAGACAAAGGGATGCTCCGGCCGGGTGATGTCGACGATCGCCAGCCCCTGCGTCTTGGCCGCGACGTAAGCATAAGTCCGCGCGAGATAGATGCGCCGCGCATCGGCGAATGGCACCGTCGCCCGCGGCACCGTGACCGGGTTTTCCAGATGCGTGACATCAAACAGCTTGAGCCCCTCGGCATCCGTAACCCAGAGGTAGCGAAACTGGATGGCGCTCGCCCGCGCATCCGTCAGGGGCCGCACGGCGGCCAGCCGGGGCTTCAGCGGATCGGACAGGTTGACGACGACCAGGCCGGCATCAGCGGTGATATAGGCCACCTCGCCTGCCAATATGATGTGCCGCGCGCCCTTCAGCACATTGTCCGGGTTCCAGGTGACGGCGCGCCTGAGCTTGTTGTTGCGGAACTCGCCGTCCGCAAAAGTATCGACGTTGACGAGGATCAGCCCCTCCTCGCTGTCGGTGATCGCGGCATAGCTGTAGATCGGCAGGAACGGCTGCTCCTGGTTGATCCGGCGCAGCTCCGGCGTGCTGCGCAGCGGCGCGATCGGCTGGCCGGTCGGGATCGCCATGCAGGTCGCGTTCTTCGACGGCACATGCGCGTCATGGCCGAGCGCCGAGAAGGGCGCGGTCAGGATGCGCTCGGAAAAGCCCTTATTGGCGACGCTGGCCACGTCATAGACGTGGAAGCCGCCCTTGCCCTGCGCCACGAACATATATTCGCCGCGCAGTTGCAGGCAGCCGACCCGGCCGGGGGTGCCCTGCACGATGTTGCGGAACTCCTCCTGCGGCGTGGTTTCGCCGGACAGATGCTTGTCGAACACCTTGCCGCGCACCCAGTCCTTCAGTTCGCGCTTATTGTCCTCGACATGGCTGCGCCAATAATCGGGATAGGCATATTTCTGCAAATAGGAGCCGATCACCGCCTGCGGCTCGTCCCATTCGGTGACGCGCACCGCCTCGAACCCGCCCTCCAGGCCGGTCCAGGCGTTGAGGCCGACGAAGTTCACATAGTTGGTGCCGAGCAGCAGCAGCTGCGCCATGATCGCATTATTGTCGTCCTTCCCGGACAGGTGACAGTCGGTGCAGGTCTTGGTCTCCTGCGTGCGCACCGTGTGCGGGAAATGCGGCGCGAAGGCCTGTGACGAGAAGCCGATGCCCGAGATAGGCGGCTGCTGGATATAGATGCGCTCGCGATTCACGTTGGTCGAGGACAGAACCAGCGCCGAGGTCGAGCGGACCGGCGCCGTCTCATTGCCCTTGGTCGTCATATGCTTGCCGAGCTGGAACATCTCGTCGCGCGCCACCTGCGGGTTGTAGGTCGCGAAATTGCGCGTCTCCTCCCCTTCATAATGGAGCATCCTGGTCTTCCAGTTCGCCTCGATCGGCAGGTGGCAGCCGCCGCAGCTCGTCGTCCAGCTCAGATGGCAGGTGAAGCAGGCGACCTCGCTGTCCTTATGCGCCCGGTCGGAGGCGGCTACGCCCGAGCCAAAGGCAAATTGCCCATCCTCGCCGCCGGTGCGGCTCATGAGCTTGGCGCGCGCGGCCTTGAGGTTGAAGCGCGGGCTGGACGGATCGACGCTGTCCTTGACGAGGCTGACCTCCCACTGGAGCTTGGGATCGACGATCGAGCGCTGGATCAGCTTGCCCGCAATCCATTCGAACCGCCTCTGCCCGTCGGGATTGCGCAGGAGGGCGAGGTTATTGCCCTGCGGCCGCGCGGCCGGCCCCGATGTCAGCAGCGTCGGATAGGCATCCGCCGTGCCGTGGCAATCCTTGCAGCCGATCTCGATCGCATTGGCGACCTCGCCGTAGATATAGCCGTTGCCATGGCTGTCCTGCGCGAAATGGCAGTCGGCGCATTGCAGGCCCTTTTCGGCGTGGATGTCCATCATATGCACGGCCTTGCCGCCCTGCGTGCCCACCGCCGGAAACTGGGGCGAGCCCTTGCGGCGGAACTTCTCCGGGTCGTCGGGCGAGACGATATGCGCCTTGTCGGTGCCATAGCTGGCCATATTGCCGTTGGCGTCGAGCAGATTGCCATTGCGGTCGCGCTTGAAGATGCCGCGGAAGTTCCAGCCATGGCCGTGATAATCGGCGAACTGGCCGTTCCTGGCCTTGGGGTTCACATCGTCGAAGACGTTGCGCAGGAAGTCGACATCCGCCCACTTGCCCTTGGGGCTGGCGCCTTCGGGATTGCGGTCGAGCACCGCATGCGTTTCGGCGGCGGTGGGATATTTCTGCTTTTCCGGCCACATCAGCGGCGCGTCGGACTCATAGTCCCACATGGTATAGCCGAGATAGCTGTTCAGGAAGATATTGGGCTGGTGCATGTGGCAGTTCATGCACTGCGCCGTAGGAATGGCGCGGGTGAAGCTGTGGCGGATCGGATGCCCGCTTTCCTTGACTTGGCCGCCGCCCTCGCCCGGATGCTTGAGCGCGCCATGGCCCTCCGGCACGTCGTGATGCTCGGCCGACTCCATCTTGTGCGCAATGGTGGGATCGACGGTCGCACTCTGGCCGTCGCGGCCATATTGCGCATAGGTCAGGCTCGCATAGGGCTCGCGGTTATTGGCATAGATGACGTGGCAGCCCGAGCAGCCCGAATGGCGATAGTCGCCCGGCTGGTCGTTGGTGCCCATGAACCACATGAACGGGTCGTTGAGGCGGGTCTTGTGGATGTTGAGCACCGGGATCGCCACGCGCAGGCCGGTGCCGGGGCCACGATTGGACTGCTTGAGGTCGGGGCGGCCCGGCTCCTCCAGCCGCTGGATCGATCCGGTGGGATTGGGCAGGCCGACCTCGGCAAACTGGGTGCTGACATTGCGCCCGCCCCGCTCGAACACGCGGAAAACGTCGCCGGGCGGGATCACGCTCCAGCGCGGCAGCGGATAGAAAGCCTCGAGCGCGCCGCGCGATTTTTCCTTGTCGGTCAGCGTGCCGGGCGGATTGCCGGGCGCACCGGGCGAGACGATCTTCGCGGGCTGGCCGTCGCGGGTATAGGCCTCGCCGAATATGTAATTCTTGAAGGGGACGATGCCGTTATTATAGGCCGCCCCGCCCCACAGCATCGCGCCCGTCGCCATCAGGGAACGCTCCGCCGCCTCGATCGTGTCGAGATGGCAGGCCCCGCAGGCCTCCCGCGCGACCCGATAGTCGCTGGGATTGACGAAGCGAACGAACTCGGGTGCCTCCTTGTTGAGGAGTGTATAGGTCCGCTTGGGATTGGCCGAGGATGGGTAATGCCAGCTCTGGGGGTATTTGGGCAGCACATGGGCCGCATCGCGCGCCGCGGCATAGCCGGGATCGTCGAAGCCGCGATCCGGATTGCCCCGCACCGCCGCATTGCCGCCATGGCAGTCGGTACAGCCCAGCATGACGGCGGGCGTCTCGTGCATGCTCGGCTGGTCGGTCTGGACGTGGCAGCTGTAGCAGCCCGACGACTTGGCCTGCACCTGCTCGGCGGTCTGCGTCTGCGGCGCGGGCGGCGCCACCGCATAGACGCGTGCGACGGGCGCCTCCCCTTCGCTAGCGCGCAGCATGGCGGCGGGGATCGCCAGTATCGCCAGAGCCATCAGGAAAAGCGAAACCAGCCGCTGCATCAATAGCTCACGATCAGATTGGCGAGCACCGAATAATAATTACGGTTGCGGTCGCTATTGGTGAAAAGATCCTTGAACCCCTCGCCGGGCAGCAGCGCGGCGGCGGAGAGGCGCAGCACGATGTTCTGCGTCGCCTTGGGCCGCCAGATGGTGGCGGCAGAGACGTCCCAGCCGATGTCGCGGCTGATCGACCCTTCATTGCGCAGTACCTGCAGCGTCGCGGTGTTGCCGAACCACAGGTGATTGGCGTTGGCCGATAGCCGGAACTGCGGCGTCAGGTCGAAATCCGCGCCTGCGCCCAATAGCTGGGTGCCGGGATTGTTGAAGTTGGACTGCCCCTGCTCCTTGGACGAGCGCAGCGAATTCAAAATGCCGTTGCGGCCGTTGATCGAAATCACCCGGCCGCCACCCGCAAAGGGGATCGTCTGGCGAATCCAGTAGCTGGTGTCGGCCCCGGCGAAAATCGGGTTTTCAAAGATCGCGTCGAATCCGCCTTCGGTGTCGTCATAGGGCTTGCTGTCGCCGCTGGCATAGAGGCCTGACAGGCGGAAGCGGACCCAGTTGACGTCATAAGACAGCTCGGCGGCACCGAAGAAAGCGCGGATATCGGCCTGCCGCCCGGTGAAGAAACTGTCGCGGTCGGTGCCGAGCGCGCCATAGGCCGAGGCGGTGAGGTTCAGGCGGCCGATATGCCCGTCGGCATTATAGCCGAGATAAACCACATCATAATTGCGCCCCCGCAGGCTGCCCAGCAGGGCCGGGCGGACGGGAAAGCCATTATCGTCGATCTTGATGTCATTGCGTTCGCGGTTGCGGTTGTAGACGACGGTAACTTGGCTGGTCAGGCTCGGGATCAGGAAATCCTGCCGATAGAGATTGGCGATGAACACGAAATCATCGCGGGGCCGCTCGACCACTGTGTTGAGGCCCGAATTAGTGTCCTTCTCCAGCCGCCAGAAGGCCGCCAGATTATACTGGAAGCGGTTATTGTCCCGGTTGCCGAACAGGCGGAGCCCGAGCTGGTTGTCGTTGAACAGGAACCCGCGAAAATCGCTCTGAAACGGCTGGATGCCGACGCGGAGCGAGTCGAAGTCGAAGCGCTCCGACGTGTTACGGATATGATAGTCGATAAAGGCTTCCTGCACGCCTAGGAAATGGTCGGTGCGGTGGCTGGGCGCGCTCGGCCGGACGCTGAGCACACGCCGCTCGGGCACATTCACATAGCTGACATTATAGGCGAGCGCGACGCGGTACTCGATCTCCGGCGGCTTGAACGCGGTCGATCCCTTGATGAGCGACGCGCCGACGATGAAGGTCTGCGCGGCGACCAGGCTGGCATCCTTGCCGAACACGTCGAGGCTGCCGGGCCGTTCGGTCGTCTGCACGCCGACCGGGATCGGGAAGGTGCGCGGCTCCAGCACGGTGTCGCTGGTGGCGCTGAGCGCGATGAACCAGTCCTCCCCCTTCAGGAAACCGGGCCGCTTGCCATCGGGGAGCGCCTTGTCGCCCTTCAATATGTTCTGGTGATAGGGGTCGGCCTTGGAATGGCAGACGTTCCGCAGTCCACCGAACAGCGTGTAGAGCGACTGGTCGGCGCCCTTGGCCGGGCACAGGCTGGTCATGATCCGCCAGCGATCGGGCACGGGCAACTGGTCGGTCGGAAAGGCCTCGGGCGGGGGCGGGCGGATCGCGCCGGGATTGTCCTGCGTCACCGCATCGGGCAGCGGCGGCTGATAGCCGGGCTTGCGGCGGCCGTCGATCAGCCCCTCCGGCGCGTCCAGGCCGATCAGCTTTTCCCAATCGTCTGGCGGTGGCGGCGGTGTGGGCTCGGCCTGCGCGGCCGGGGCCGGCTGCACGGTCTGGCTCGGCTCCAGAGCAAGGCCCGCTAGCAGGGAGAAGAGGACCGTCGCAACCGCCACCCCTCAGAGCCCCTGACAGACGTTCTGCGCGCTCGTATCGAGAAACGGCGCGAACGGGCAACTGACGAAGCGCAGCCGGACACCCGCGCCGACAGCGACGACGATGGTGTCCGCGCGGATCGCCTTGGGCGCATTGCCGACGCCGTTGCCGACGCGCGCGCCGCCGTTGCTCAGCCCCAGGAAGCTGATCATGTCGTCCTGGTCGATGCCGTCACCCGATACGCCGATGGCGCCGACCAGCACATTGCCACGGTAGATCGGCACCGCGCCGGGAAAGATCTGGATGCCATTGGCCAGCCGCGCCGTCGAGGTGCAGCGCTGGGCGGTGTCGGTGCCGCTCGCCCCGGTCACGAAGTTCAGATGCTCCCCCAGATTGGTGAGCACCAGCGCCGACTGGAGGCCGTTGGAGAAGGGATTGAACTGCGCGATCGGCCGCGACAGCGGGCCATTGGCGGTGCCCAGTTGCCCGTCCGGGAAATAGGGCCGCGCCAGATTGCCGACAGACCGATCGGCGAAGGCAATCGCGCCGGTCAGCGCGCTCTGGTTGTTGAGGAAGGTGCGGGTCGCGCCGACAAACTGGCGCACATCGGCGCTCGGATCGGCAGAAAGCAGCGCGCCCGCCTGCCCATTCGAGAAGAACGCCGCCGTGCGCGCCTTTTGCAGCGACACATCGGTGCCGAAGATCGGCGCATCGGGCGAGCGCACCACGCCCAGCACCGCGCCGCTGGTGTCGACCAGGCTGATCGTCACCTGCGCGCGGCTGTCGAGCGGCTGGCGGATCTGCGCGCGCGCACGGCTCATGATCTTGAAGGCTTCCTCCAGGATCGCTTGCGCTTCGGCCTTGGTCAGCGGCTGCGCCACGCCATCGGTCGCGGCCCGCACGGGGAACCGGTCGTTGCCCGCCCCGTCGGTGAGGACATAGGCGTCGCTGTTGGAGAACTCGGCGGCGGTCGCGGGACGCAGCCCCGATGTCTCGCTGCCATAAGCGGTGCCCGCGACGATCGATCCCGCGAAATAGCCCGTGACGGGGACAAGGCTGCCTTGCGCCGAGGCGAAGGTCGCGGTGCCGGCGGTCAGCAGCTGCGTATAGGCGATGTCGGTATAGCGCAGGGCCGTGCCGTCGACGGTGATCTTGTCCGCGCGTATGCCCTCGGGCGCCTCGAAACCAAGGGTTCCGGCCAGCGCGATCGCTTCCTCGGCATCTGTGTCGACATCGAGCACATTGGGGTCGAAGCCATAGACCCCGTCACCCATCACGCCGATGCCGCCCACCAGGACGCCATTCTTGTAGAGCGGGAAACCGCCCGGATCGGCGGCGAGGCCGAGCGGCGAGCGCTTGGGACCGATCATCCCCGCGCTGGTCATCTGCGCGCCGGTGACGGCATTGACGAAGATACTGCCGCCGCCCGCGTTGAACCGCGCATTGAGGTCGGAGCAAGGCAGCTGGCTGAACTGCACACCGAACAGCGGCCCGCTCTCCAGCCCAGCGGTGGAGGTCGCGGGCGGGAAATGCTGCTGCACGATCATGCTCGCCGTGCGGGTCGAGAAGGCATTGCCGCCGCTCGACAGGTAAGCGCCGGTAACCGCCTTGGCGATCGCACCGCCGCCTGCGGGAATGGTGAGGTTCTGTGCGTCGATATTCTGGGCGTTGGGCGCGGCGCTGGTCACGGCGTTGGCAGGCGCGCCGGTCATGTTGAAGACGGCCAGGACATTGCCGACCCGGTCGGTCACGGCGATGACCGACGGCTTGCCACGCGCCGTCGCCTCGGCCGCGGCGTGGGCGATGACGGCTTGCACGTCGGCGATGCTCAGCGATTGCTGCGCGGGCGGGGTATAGAGGTTCGTTTGCGCGGGGGGCTGCGTTGGCGGATTGGCGGCGGGCGATGTGCCGCCTCCGCCGCCGCAGCTTGCTACCAGGAAGGATAGGCCGGTCAAAAACGCCGTGGCGGGACGGAAGGCGCTTGCGTGCCTGAACCAAACTCCGTTCGTGTCAAGCGAAGTCGAGACACGCCTGCGCAAGCGGTTCTCGACTTCGCTCGAACCGAACGGGTTTTGATATCGCATCAGCGCAGCGCCCGGATACTGCGCGCCGCGCTGGCGATGGCCGCGCGGAAATCATCGGGCCGGTAGCCGTTGGGATCCTTGACCGCCGCATAGGCGCGGTTGACGTCGGCGCGGATGCCCGCGGCCGCGCCGATGGTGATCTGCCCTGATTTGACCAACGCGCCCAGCATGGTGTCGAGCGCCATCACCGCCTGGGCGGAGCCCGCATAATCGGTGAAGCGCGCCGTCGTGACGCCGCTCGCGATCTGGTCGACCACCGCATACGCCATGCCGCTGGACAAAGCCGCGCCGTCGATCGCCTTAGCCAGCGCAAGGCTGGTCTGCGCCAGCCTCCCGGCAGCAGCAACCGCAGCGCCGCGATCCTTGGCAAGGGCCGCGTGGAAAGCCCGCGCATCCCCGTCGAAGCGCGTCGCCATGCCGGGCGCGGCGACACGCGCGGCGGCGGACAGCATGATCATGTTCTCGTCATTGAAGGGCGGCATGCCCGCCGGGATCGGCCGCGCGGGATTGGCGGCCCATGTCTTCACCCGGTCCGCCTGATCATAGATGCGCCGATGGCAGCTATGGCAGTCGAAGAAATAGAATTCGGGGAAAGCCCCCTCGGTCCCGCGCCCCGCCATCTGATAGAGGCTGAGCGCGCGATTGACCGCCATCGCCTGCCCCACAGCCCAGATGCGCACGCCGTCGACGCGCCGCTTGCGCTGGGCATAGTCGGCATCCTCGTTCCAGTGCTGCTGCAGGGTCGAGAACAGGTCGAGTTCGAAGGCGATGCGGGGATGTCCTGCCGCCATGATCCGGTGGGTGACGAACTGCCCCTCGCCCGCACTGCCGAAATGGCAATCGAGGCAGACCGACGCGCGCGCCATCGGCTGGTCGAGCGGGACCATGCCCTTCGCGACATTGGCGGGATGGCTGGCGCCCACCGCATAATGGGAGGAAATCCATCCCGAAGCGCCGCCATGGCAGGCCTCGCAGCCGACGCCGTCGCTGGTCAGGAAGCGTGTCCCGCGTCCGCCCTTGGCCGGGGTCGCGTGGCAGCCCAGGCACATCGGCGCGCTTGCCGCACTGCCGATACCCAGAGTCGCGGCGATCTGGCGCCCGCGCTCACCGTTCAGCACCGCAAAGGCGCGGCTGTGGGCACCGCCCGGCGTCGAGGGCTCCTGCCAGCGCATGAGTTCGTCCTGCCGGACGACCTTGCCGTCGCCCTCCAGCCGCCCGTGGCAGGTGGAGCCCGCGCAGGTCGCCACGCCGACATGGCCGCCATCGCCCCCGGCGGCGGCATCCGCCGCTCCGCCCGGCGGCGATCCGGCCAGCGTCATCACGCACAGAAGCAGGAAAGCCGCCAGCAATGCCGGCGCGCGCATAGCCCCCAATTCTTGCCCCCACCAACGCATGCAGCGCTTCCCTGAATTAATCCGTCACCCCTGACGATACGGTCGATTCGGCGCCGCCGCCTTGTTCTGCTCTGCTATCGCTGCCTTATCAACGCCGCCGGATCACCAAGTTGCGGATTTCGGTCATGTCTTCCATCGCAAAGCGGACGCCCTCGCGCCCCAGCCCCGAATCCTTGACCCCGCCATAGGGCATGTTGTCGACCCGGTAGCTCGGCACGTCGTTGATCACCACGCCGCCTACCTCGAGCCGGTCCCAGGCGTCGAACATCTTGAACAGGTCGCGGGTGAAGATGCCCGCCTGCAGCCCGAACTTGCTGTCGTTGACCTCCTCCAGCGCGGCATTGAAATCGCTGAACCTGCTGATCAGCGCGAGCGGCCCGAACGCTTCCTCGCGATAGGCGGCGGTCGAGCGGTCGACATTTTCGAGCAAGGTCGCCTCCAGCATCGCGCCGTCGCGCTTGCCGCCGCACAGCAGGGTCGCGCCTGCCGCGACCGCCTGCTGGATCCAGTTATCCAGGCGGCGCGCTTCGCTTTCGGAGATCATCGGGCCGATGAAGGTGTTGCGGTCCTTGGGATCGCCCGCCACCAGCGTCTTGGTGCGCGCCACCAGCATGTCGCGGAACTTCTCGTACACCGCATCGTGGATGATGATCCGCTGGACGCCGATGCAGGACTGGCCAGACTGGTAGAAGGCGCCGAAGATCACCCGCTCCAGCGCGTCGTCGAGGTCGGCGTCATGGTCGACGATCACCGCCGCATTGCCGCCCAGCTCCAGCACGACCTTCTTCTTGCCGGACCGCGCCTTGAGGTCCCAGCCGACATCGGGCGAGCCGGTGAAGGACAGCAGTTTCAGCCGGTCGTCGGTGGTGAACAGATCCGCGCCGTCGCGATGCGCGGGCAGGATCGAGAAGGCGCCTTCCGGCAAATCCGTCTCGGCCAGGACCTCGCCGATGATGATCGCGCCCAGCGGCGTGCGGCTCGCCGGTTTCATCACGAACGGGCAGCCCACGGCCAGCGCGGGCGCGATCTTGTGTGCGGCGAGGTTGAGCGGGAAGTTGAACGGCGAAATGAACGAGCACGGCCCGATCGGCACCCGCTTCCAGATGCCCTGATAGCCCTTGGCGCGGGGTGAGATGTCGAGCGGCTGGACCTCGCCGGTCATCCGCGTCGATTCTTCGGCGGCGATGCGGAAGGTGTCGATCAGGCGGCCAACCTCGCCTTCCGAATCCTTGATCGGCTTGCCTGCCTCGACGCACAGCGCATAGGCCAGTTCGTCGAACCGCTCGCGGAACCGCTTGACGCAATGGTCAAGCACCGCCTGGCGCTCATAGGCGGCCATGCGCGCCATCGGCTCGGCCGCGCGCACGGCGCCCGCAATGGCTTCCAATATCGTTGAGGGATCGGCCTGCGCGACGCGGAAGGCGACCTCGCCGGTGAATTTATCGGTGACTTCAAGGTCCGTGTTGGACTGCACCGCCTTGTTGTTGAGGTAGAGCGGATAGACGTCTTTGAGTTTGGTCATTTCAACTCCGTTCGGGCTGAGCCCTTCGACTTTGCTCAGGACAGGCTTGTCGAAGCCCTGCCCTTCACTTCAAGAAAAGTACAGTCCTTCGACGAGCTCAGGACGAACGGTTTTTGCTACTCCCGGAGCGTTACAGCTTGGCGCTCAGTTCCTTGATGTCCCGGTTCAGGATCCGGTCATTGTCGGCATAGTCGACCGGGCAGTCGATCAGGTGAACGCCGGGCGTCGAAAGAGTGTGCTGGAGCAGTTCCGGCAAATGGCCCGCGCTCTCGACCCGGTAGCCGTTCGCGCCGTACGCTTCCGCATATTTGACGAAATCCGGATTGCCATAGGTCAGGCCCCAGTCCGCAAAGCCCATATTGGCCTGCTTCCAGCGGATCATGCCATAGCTGTTATCGTTGAGGATCAGCACGGTGATGTTGAGGCCAAGGCGGACCGCCGTCTCCATCTCCTGGCTGTTCATCATGAAGCCGCCATCGCCGCAGATCGCCATGACCTTGCGGTCCGGATAGACCATCGCCGACGCCATGGCGGACGGCAGGCCCGCGCCCATGGTGGCGAGCGCATTGTCGAGCAGCACGGTGTTCTGCTGGCGCGCCTGATAATTGCGCGCAAACCAGATCTTGTAGACGCCATTGTCGAGGCAGATGATGCCGTCGACCGGCATCGCCTCGCGCACCTGCCGGACCAGATAGGGCGGGAAGATCGGAAAGCGGGTGTCGCCGTCGAGGCTCGCGGTATGCTCGACCTCGGCCGTGCGATAGGCGAGCATATGGCCGAAATTCCATTTGGCGCAGGGGACGATGTCCTCCTTCATCTGCCAGATGGCGTTGGCGATATCGCCGATCACCTCGATCTGCGGGAAATAGACCGGATCGACCTCCGCCGAGCGGTTGGAGACATGGATAACGTCCGCGCCGCCCGCCTTCATGAAGAAGGGCGGCTTTTCGATGACGTCATGGCCGATATTGACGATGACGTCCGCATCCTCGATCGCCCGGTGGACGAAATCGCCCGCCGACAGCGCCGCGCAGCCGAGGAAAAGCGGGTGCGTCTCGTCGATCACGCCCTTGCCGAGCTGGGTGGTGACGAACGGAATGCCGGTCTTTTCGACAAACTGGAGGAGCATCCGCCCCGTCATCTTGCGATTGGCGCCAGCCCCGATCACCAGCACCGGGCACTGCGCTTCCTCCAGCCGGCGGACGGCTGCCCGGACCGCCTTGGGATCGGCCGACGGTCGGCGCGCGATGCTCGCCTTGATCGGCAGGCTGTCGGTCTGCTCGTCGGCCACATCCTCCGGGAATTCCAGATGGGTCGCGCCTGGCTTCTCCTCCTCGGCGAGGCGGAAGGCCTCGCGGATGCGGCTCGGAATATTGTCGGCGCTGGCAAGCTGGTGGGTGAATTTGGTGATCGGCCCCATCATCGAGACGACGTCGAGGATCTGGAACCGGCCCTGCTTGGACTTTTTGATCGGCTTCTGGCCCGTCACCATCAGGATCGGCATGCCGCCAAGCTGCGCATAGGCAGCAGCCGTCACGAAATTGGTCGCGCCCGGCCCCAGCGTTGCCATGCACACGCCGGTCTTGCCGGTATGGCGGCCATAGGTCGCCGCCATGAAGCCGGCCCCCTGCTCGTGGCGGGTGAGGATGAGCTTGATCGACTTCGACCGGCTCAGCGAGTCGAGCATGTCGAGATTTTCCTCGCCCGGCACGCCGAAAATATATTCGACGCCTTCTTCTTCCAGACATTTGATGAAAAGGTCAGACGCCTTCATAGTCTCCAAGCCCCCTTGTTCAGGCCGCGGCTCCAAGGCCGACGGCTTGCCGCGCGGACCGTACCGCGCCGCCACCGGAGGCACAACCCTCGTTACATACTGGGAATTTTCAGCAATCAGCTCGGAATGTCGGGTGCGGGATCGGGCAGAGCCACCGTCTCGATGAGCAGATCCAGCTGGGCGTCGCATTTGCGGGCGATCAGCGTCGACGCGGTGCCTTCGAGGCCGTCGGCGCTGGGGGCAAGGATGGTGAAGCGGATGGTCACGGGCTTGGCCAGCCCGCCGCCACTGAGCTGATAGGATACACCCTCCGTCACCGGAAGCTCGGCAACCGGCCATTCGACGAGCGACTGTCCCGCTTCGAACGCGATCTTGCCGCTCACGCCCTTGCCCGCAACGACCACCGTGCCCGCATCCGCCGAAGCAGGGCGCCACAGCTTGATGTTGGTGGGATCGGGTACGCAGGCGGTGGTCTGCTTGCTCATGTCTACATACCAGAGGTTAGGACTGCGCGGCGCGGTTGGCATCAGGCCGCTACGCACCGCTCCGGTGCGGGACCGCGCCGTGGTGCGCGTGCCGATGAAGCTCGCGATTGAACTGCCGCCTCCGCCGGTCGCGCTCGCGCCGGTCCCGAACGCGCCCGGTCCGCGCAGCGTGCGGGTACCGCGCCCGTCGAGCAGGGTCAGGACGTCGCCCGCCTTGAGCGTCACGGATTTCCCCTCCGGCAGCCTCTTGCCGGGTGAAAAACTGCCGGCGGACGGCCCGGATGCGCGCACGACGAGGGTCTCGGCGATCGCCGGGCAGGCAGTGACCATGACAGCGCCAAGCGCCAGTCCCGCCAGTGATCGAGGCAGTTTAACCGAGGACATATGCTTCTCCCGCTTGGCTGTGTTCCAGCCGGTGTATCAGATTGAGGAGCGCCTCGTCATCGGGATGCCGCGCCGCAATGTCCCGGATGGCCGCAATTGCGCCCTCGCGATCTTTCTCTAGCCTATACATCGCCATGGTTAAGTGATCCCTGTCACTGGGCGGAAAATCCGGGCAGGGCTCGAAAATATCGACCGGCGTGGCGCGGCCGCGCAGGACGATGCTGCCCATCGGCCGCCACCAGTCGAGCGCCGATCGCTCCATCGCCTCGCGGCTGGCCATCACATTGCTGTCCAGGCTCTTATTGGCCGACTCGAGGCGCGCCGCGGTGTTCATGCTGTCGCCCAGCGCCGTGTACTGGATGCGACCCTCCCCGCCGAAATTGCCGACGATCGCATCGCCGAAATGGAGGCCCACCCGGGTCTTGCCGATCGGCGGCAGCGACGGATCGACCGAGCGCCGGAAGGCCTCGCCGGCCTGCCACATCGCATAGGCGGCCTGGGCGGCGCGCGTGCCGTCGTCGGACCGGGAGACAGGCGCGCCCCAGAAGGCCACGACCGCGTCGCCGACAAATTTATCGATGGTCCCCCCATGGCGGAGCACCACGTCACTCAGCGAATCGAGATAGCGGTTGAGCAGGGTCGCCACCATTTCCGGCTCGATCGCGTGGCTGAGCTTGGTGAAGCCCTCCAGATCGGTGAACACGACGAAGATCGGCCGCCGCTCGCCATGGAGGGCGAGCTTGTCCGGCTCGGCCAGGATCTGGCTGGCGATGTCGGCGGGCAGATATTTGCCGAGCGCCGACTGCGCAAAGCGGCGCTGCTCCGACCCGACCGCGCGCGCCGCCGAGCCGATCGCGGCAAAACTCATCACCCAGCCCACCGCCCAGCCGAGCGCGGGCAGATGCTGCGTGTCGAAACCCCGCGCCTGAAGCCAGAAGGGCAGGCCGCCGAACAGGGCAATCTGCGCGCTGATGAACAGCGCCTGCCACCACCACCGCGCGGGCACCAGCGCGGTCAGCACCGCCATCGCCACCGCCAGGGCAGCGATGATCCAGATGAACGGCGGCGCGACGGGCGGCGCGACCTTGCCGTCCAGCACCTGCGCCAGGAGGTTGGCGTGCAATTCCAGCCCGATGGTCATCTTGCCGGTCAGCGGCGTCAGCGGCGTCTCGAACTGGTCGATGTCGACGATGTCGCCGCCGATCAGCACATGGCGTCCGCGAATCTGCTCGGCAAAGGCGGGCGCGGTATCGGGATTGGCGAACAGGTCGATCGGCAGGGACGAGAAGACCGGCCGGTCGTCGGACTTGGGCAGGCGATAGGCGATGCTGCCGCGATAATTCTCGAATGCCGGGGCCGGGTGCATCGACAGCACCAGCATCGGCGGCAATCCGGGCGGATGCGCCGGCCAGCTGCGCGCGACATTGTCCGGGTCCGTTTCCAACCGGATGCTCGCGGGCCGGACGTTGCTCCCCTTCAGCTGGGCGAGGAACTGCTTCAGATATTGCTGCTGTTCGTAGATCAGCTGGTCCTGGTTGGACGCGGTGTCGGCAAAAGCCACGTAAGTCGGCGTCTTCATCGCCCGGAAAGCGGCGATCAGCTGCGCATCCTCGTCCTGCGGCTGGTCGATGAGAATATCGATGCCGATCGACTTGGCGCCCATGGCGTCGAGCGCGGTCAGCGCCCGCGCCAGCGTCGCCCGGTCGAGCGGGGAGCGCTTCTTGGTGTCGATCAGGGTCTGGTCGTTATAGACGACCATCGCAATGCGCCGGTCCTGCTCCACGCGCGGCGCGAACAGGCCCATGCGCAGGTCGTAAAAGGCGCGCTCGGCATCATCGAGCAGCGGCACCTGCCAGCTATAGCGGCCGACGAGGAGCGCGAGGAGGAGGAGAAGCGCGGTCGCGGTCAGGCGCAGGGGCCCGGCTTCCTCGAACACCCGGCGGACCCGTTTGCTTGCCGCGCCAGCCCGCTCGTCCGCCATGGTCCCTGCCCCCCGCCTGCACGTGCCCCGCTGCCCGCGATGTCTACAGGCGCGCGCGGCTCATGCAATGGGCAATCAGGACCATGTCCCTATTCCGTTCGGGCTGAGCGAAGTCGAAGCCCTGGTCTGAGCGGAGGCGAAGACACCTCACTACGTTCGGTGGATCCTTCGACTTCGCTCAGGGCGAACGGCTACAGCTAGATTTTACGCCGCCACCTTGCGCCGTTCCGCCAGCTCGTCGTTCAGCATTTCGGCAAGCAAAAACGCCAGCTCCAGCGACTGCGCCGCATTCAGGCGCGGGTCGCAATAGGTGTGATAGCGGTCCGCCAGCCCCTCGTCGGTGATCGCGATCGCGCCGCCGGTGCACTCCGTCACATTCTGCCCGGTCATCTCGGCATGGATGCCGCCGCCAAAGCTGCCCTCCGCCCTGTGTACCGCGAAAAAGCCGCGCACTTCAGCCAGGATCCGCTCGAACGGCCGCGTCTTGTAGCCATTGGCGGCCTTGATGACATTGCCATGCATCGGATCGCACGACCACACCACCGGATGCCCTTCGCGCATCACGGCGCGGACGAGCGCGGGCAGGCCCGCCTCGATCTTGTCATGGCCATAGCGGGTGATGAGCGTGATCCGCCCCGCCTCGCGCGATGGATTGAGCAGGTCGAGCATGCGCAGGAGCGCGTCGGGCTCCAGGCTCGGCCCGCATTTCATGCCGACTGGATTGGCGATGCCGCGCAGATATTCGACATGCGCGCTTCCCTCGAAGCGGGTGCGGTCGCCGATCCAGAGCATATGCGCGCTAGTGTCGTACCAGTCGCCCGATGTGCTGTCGCGGCGGGTCATGGCCTGCTCATAGGGGAGCAGCAGCGCCTCATGGCTCGTGTAGAAATTGGTGCCCTTGAGCTGTGGCACGCTGTCCGCGTCGATCCCGCAGGCGCGCATGAAGGCGAGCGCCTCGCCGATGCGATCCGCCATTTCCTCGAACTTCTTGGCCCAGGGCGAACGGCCCATGAAGTCGAGCGTCCACTGATGCACCCGGTCAAGCGTCGCATAACCGCCCGCGGAGAAGGCGCGCAGCAGGTTCAGCGTCGCCGTCGCCTGATGATAGGCGCTCAGCATGCGTTGCGGGTCGGGCTCGCGGCTCTCCGCCGTGAAGGCGATGTCGTTGATGATGTCGCCGCGATAGCTCGGCAGTTCGATACCGCCGATGACCTCGGTGGGCGCCGAGCGCGGCTTGGCGAACTGGCCCGCCATGCGGCCGACCTTCACCACCGGCAGCTTGCTGGCATAGGTCAGCACGACCGCCATCTGCAGGATGACGCGGAAGGTGTCGCGGATATTGTCCGCGTGGAACTCGGCAAAGCTCTCCGCGCAGTCACCGCCCTGCAGCAGGAACGCCTCGCCCGCCGCGACCTTGGCCAGATCGGCCTTCAGATTGCGCGCCTCGCCCGCGAACACCAGCGGGGGCAGCACGGCAAGCTGCGCCTCTGCCGCCGCGAGCGCCTGTGCGTCGCGATAGTCGGGCATCTGCCGCCCTTCATGCTGCCGCCAGCTGGCGGGCGACCAGTTCGCCGCCATGATTCTCATTCCTTCCGAGCTGAAATAGGCGGCTCATATGGCGGCTGGTGGGGATTTGCGCAAGGGATGGGTGCGGACTATCCTCGCCCCTCCGGAGAGGGGTGCGCGGCTCAATCCCCTCTCCAAGCTCCGCTATCCTCTCCCCATTCGGGGCGAGGGCTTAAAGCACCACCCGCCACTCCCAGCGCAGCGGATCGCCGTCCATCACCTCGACACCCCGGGCGAGGAGGTCGTCGCGGATCGCGTCGGACGCAGCAAAATCCTTCTCCGCCCGCGCGGCCTGCCGCTTGTCGAGCAGTGCCTCGATCCCGGCCTCATCGATGACCGCATCCTTCGGCCGGATGCGCAGGTCGGCGCGGGTGACGGCGCCGAGATTGAGACCCAGCGCCTCGTCCATCCGCAGCACCACGGCCAGCTTGTCCGCCACCGGCACCTTCTTCATCGCGACGACACTTTCCAGATGCGTAAGCGCCCGCACCGTATTGAGGTCGTCCATCAGCGCCGCGTCGAACCCAGCCAGTTCTTCCCGCAGGCGCGGATGGATCGCAGCCATATCCGTCTCCGGCTCCCCCGCCGCCGCGCGCAGCTGCTCCACCGCCATCACCAGCCGCTTGAGCCGGGTGAGCGCCGTCCCCACAATCTCCCCGCTGAACTCCAGCTCACTGCGATAATGCGCGGACAGGCACAGCAGCCGGTACGCCAGCGGATGCACGCCCGCGTCGATCAGCGAGAACAGGGTCGTGAAGCCGCCCTTCGACTTCGACATCTTGCCCGAGCGGTCGACGAGGAAATTATTGTGCATCCACCAGTTGGCGCCGGTATGCCCGCAACCGCAAAAGGCCTGGTTCTGCGCGATCTCATTGGGGTGGTGGATCTCGCGATGGTCGATGCCGCCGGTGTGGATGTCGAACGGATGGCCCAGCCGGTCATGGCTCATGACGGAGCATTCCAGATGCCAGCCCGGCGCGCCCTTGCCCCAGGGCGAATCCCACTCCATCTGCCGCTGCTCGCCCGGCGGCGACTTGCGCCAGATCGCGAAGTCGGATGAATGGCGCTTGCCCTCCACCGGATCGATGCGCGCATTCGCCGCGTCATCGCGTCCACCCGCAAGCGCGCCATAGTCGGGCACGGTTGTCGAGTCGAAATACAGGCCGGTCGGCAGCTCATAGCAATGCTTTGCCGCGATCTTCTCCGCAAAGGCGATCATCTGCGGCACATATTGCGTGGCGACCGTCCAGTCGGACGGCGCCTTGATGTTGAGGTCGGCGATATTCCGCTTGAACGCCTCGGTATAATGCGCCGCGATATCCCAGATGCTCTTGGCTTCCTTGCGCGCGGCCGCTTCCATCTTGTCGTCGCCCGCGTCCGCGTCGGAGGTGAGATGCCCGACATCGGTGATGTTGATGACATGGGTCACGTCATAGCCCGCCCATTCGAGCGTGCGCCGCAGCGTGTCGGTGAAGACGTAGGCGCGCAAATTGCCGAGATGCGCATAATTATAGACCGTCGGCCCGCAGCTATAGACGCGCGCCTTGCCGGGCGTGATCGGCGCGAACGGCGCGATGGCACGCGTCAGGCTGTTGAAGAGGCGCAGGGTCGTCATGGGGGTCTCGTCAGGCATGGGCCGTGCATGGTTGCCCCGGCGAAACGCGTCAACCGTTGATTCGCGGGAACGGCGTCTCAGGGCAGTGTCAGGGTGGTGAGCGGCCTGCGCGCCTGAATCGGTCCCATCAGTTTCGGCTTGTCGAGACGGGGGGCCTGGCCCAGCTCACGGGCCAGCATGGTCATCATCCAGTCGCGATGGCGGGCAAGGTAGGTGTCGAAGCCTTCGGGTCGTGCGGGATCGAACTGGGGCACGTTCCAGTCGGCCTTGGACGCCCTATGACGTTCGTGCCAGGCGCCGTCGCGATCCTTGGGCGGATCGAGATGCCGTCCGAGGAAGCGATTGCCACTGAAGCTGATGTCCGCGGCGGGCGCAAATCCGCTTCCCATGAGATAATGGCCGCCGTCGCGGCCGATCTCGCGGCCATAGCGGGCGGTGCCGGCGACGGCGAAGACATTGTCGCGGAACAGGATATTGCTGGACCAGCCCTGCCACTGCGTCGCGACCACCATCTGCACCTCGGCGTCGGCGGCGACATGGATGACATTGCGCTCGATCCGTGCATTGGACGCGCCGGCAAGCTGAAAGATGCGGATCTGGTCGTTGCGGCTGACATTGAAGCGCGCCACCGTTCCCGTATTGCCGAGATTGACGGCATCGTCGCGCGTCGCTGGCGTGGACAGCAGCAGGAAGCCGCCTTCATTGTCGTGGCTGTAATTATACTGCAGCACCGTGTCGCGCGAGTTGAAGTCGGAATCGAACCCCTGCCCGTCGAAAACGCCATGGGTAAAGGCGGCCTCGTTGAGCTGGATGAGCGTGTTGTCCGTGCTCCACTGCCAGATACCGGCATTATAGCCGCCTGCGCGGCCGGACGCATGGCGGACGATATTATGTTCGACCAGCGCACCATCGGTACCACGCGGGACGATGCCATCGCCGCCGATATCCTCGAGATAATTATCGCGGATGACGACGAAACGGCTGGGGAACCAGCGCGCACGGCTGAACTGGTCGCTGATCCCTGCAATGCCCGACCGGTCGACGTGCCAGAGGATGTTGCGTTCTATCGTCAGGCCTTCGAATCGGCTCGGCACCCTGGTGGAAGTCGCCCGGAATATGATGCCGCCATTGTCCTTGCGCGTGTTGGAGCCGCTGATGTCGTGAATATAGAGGTCGCTGACGGATATGCCCCTGGCGACGCCCATATCCTCTGCGGCGATCAGCACCCCCCGGCGAATCGCGGGTACGGTCGCGCTGTTGGTGACCTCCAGGCCGCTGACGGAGACGAATTCGGCATTGACGATCTCGATCGCGTTTTCCGCAATGCCGCCGGCGTCGATACGTGGCCGAGGGCCCTCGCCATTGCGCGAAAAGACGATAGGCGCGCCGCGTGCGCCCGACCGGCGGATCACCAGCGGCTCGCGCCAGACCGAACCCGCGGCCAGCAGCACCGCATCGCCGGGTTTCAACGCAAAGTCACGCAGCCTCGCCAGGCTCTTCCACGGCCTTTGCGCGGACAAGCCATCATTACGGTCGTCACCGTGCAGGGCATCGACATGATAGCTTGCCGCCAGCGAAGGCACCGGGCGGGCGGCGATGACAAAAAGGACGAGGGCGAGGGTCAGCCATTTGAGCAAGGGACGCACAGCCTTTAACTTCCGCCCTGCAACCTGTATCACAAGCTTCGCAAGGACGACCGCACCAACATAAGTTACCATACAGGAAAGAGAATGATCACCGGATGAATGCTGCGTCCGTCCTCGATTATCGCGAACTTGCGCGGCGCCGCCTGCCGCCTTTCCTGTTCGAATATGTCGACGGCGGCTCCTATGCGGAAGTGACTCTGGGGCGGAACATCACCGACCTCGAAGCCGTCGTGCTGCGCCAGCGGGTGCTCCGGGACGTATCCGAAATCGATGTCTCCAGCGAACTGTTCGGCCAGCAGGTCACGATGCCGGTCGTGCTCGCGCCGATCGGCCTTGCCGGGCTGACGGCACGGCGCGGCGAGGTTCAGGCGGCCCGCGCGGCGGAGGCGGCGGGCGTGCCGTTCACGCTCTCGACCGTCTCGGCCTGTCCGCTCGGCGAGGTCCGCAAGGGAACGACCCGGCCTTTCTGGTTCCAGCTCTACATGATCCGCGACCGCGCCTTCATGCGGGACATGATGGCACAGGCGGTCGAGGCGGGTTGCTCGACGCTGATATTCACCGTGGACATGCCGGTCGCGGGAACGCGCTACCGCGACATCCGCAGTGGCCTCAATGCCGCGCCGGGCCTGGGCGCGGCCTTGCACAGGATAGCGCAAGCCGCATGCCATCCGGGCTGGGCGTGGGACGTCGGGATCAAGGGCCGGCCGCTCGGCCTCGGCAATGTGGCGCCGATGCTCAAGGGCCGGTCGGGGGTCGAGGACTTCTTCGGCTGGATGCGCGACAATTTCGACCCGTCGATCAACTGGCGTGACCTCGAGGCCATCCGGTCGGACTGGAACGGCCCGCTGATCATCAAGGGCGTGCTTGACCCGGAGGACGCGCGCGAGGCAGCGAGGCTCGGCGCGGACGGGATCGTCGTCTCCAACCATGGCGGCCGGCAACTCGACGGGGTCCTGTCGACGGCGCGCGCGCTGCCCGCCATTGCGGACGCCGTGGGCCACAGGCTCACCGTGCTGGCCGACGGCGGCATCCGTTCCGGCCTCGATGTGGTGCGGATGCTGGCGCTCGGCGCGAAGGGGGTGATGATCGGCCGCGCCTGGGCTTATGCGCTGGCGGGCGGCGGCCAGCAAGGCGTCACGCATGTGCTGCAGCTGATCGAGGAGGAAATGCGGATCGCCATGGCCTTGACCGGGGTGACCAACGTGCAGGCGATCACCCGTGACATACTGGCGTGAGCCAAGATCAGGCCGGCGACGAGTCCCCTGGAACATAAAAGGGTGCGGTCCCCGGAAACTGATCGGGGAACATTTCGTACAGCCCCTTTTCGCCGGTGCAGACACGCTGCAGCACCCTGCGGCCGACCGCCGGCAGGGAGCCGCGCGCATGGTGAACGGTCACATTGTCCCAAATGACGATGTCGCCCTTTCTCCAGACATGCTCCAATATGTTTTCAGGCGCGTAGAGAAAATCATACACCATGTTCAGGATGTCGCGACTGTCGCGCCAGCTCATGCCAACCAGCTGTGCCGCATGCATTTCATTCACGCCGATGCAGGTGCGGCCGGAGCGCGGGTTGTGGACGATGGACGGGCGTTCCTCCCGCAACACCACCGCGGGATCGCGCTCCTCGCAGGCGCGCATGATGACTATATCATCCGCCGCCGCGGACACCATTTCCACTTTATGGGTATCGAGCACGGTGCGCAGCGGGGCGGGAAGGCCCAGACAGGCGCGCTCCGCATTGGCAAAGCGGGTCGAGGAGGTGTCATCGTTCAGGTCGAAGGCGTAGAGCGACAGGCCCTGGAGGGGGTAGGGCCCGAACGCATAGTCGGCACGGAAGCCGAGCTTTTCCCTCGTCAAGCAATAGCCGCCCTCGCTCGAAACATAGCCGATGCAGTCGGTGCGGCGCACGACCGGGCCGAGCAAAGCCATCAAGGCAATCTGCTGGTCCATGTCGAGCCGCTGGCTGCGCGCAACGATCAGGCCGGTTTCACGGAACATGGTGACGAGGCTTTGCTGCATTTCCGCGTCCATGGGGGCAGCAAGGTCGCCATCTATCTCGATCCCGAACGGCTCGAGCGGACGGGATCTTATCCCGCACTCATTGTTCCAGTCCGCCAAGGCCGCCCTCTCCATTCTGCCGGTAGCGTCTGCTGACCCCGGCAGTGGGGCGGCTCGACGCAACAGGATTGTTTTTGCCATTCTATTGCGCATCGGCAACGGTCGCAAGTTCTGCGCATGCCGCCCCTCACGAATGACTGGGATCGGTCAGCGGCGGCAATATCTCCGTCTCCGGCAGTTCAGGGGCCGCCGGCATGGATCCGGTCTGCCGCTCGATCATGCGCCGGACAATTGGCGGCCAGTTTCCCTGATGCAGGTCGCGGATGCGATCCGACACGACCGCGTCCGCATGGGTACGGCGCTGGTTATGCCGCACGTAATCGAGCCATGTCGGCACCTGATATCGTTCCATCCAGACACTCTCGTCCGCCAGATCGCGTAGCAGCCGCCACTGCCGCGCCCCGTCGCGCCGGCGTATCCGGCGACGTTCGTCCATGATGTTGAGGAAGGCGACCGTCCTGTCGGGCGGTATGCGATATTCGAGGGTCACGACAATCGGCCCGCTGCGCGCCTCCACCGGGACGGCCGTTTCGGGCTCCGTCCAGCGGCCCAGCAGATCGAAATTCAGATCCTTCACCTCCGGCAGCGGCTTAGCGAAGCCGACCAGCACACCGACAAGGTATAGCCCGGACGCGACCAGGAGCGCGAGGCTGACCCCTCTATATTCGGCCAGCAACCCAAAGCCCCAACTGCCGATCGCCATCGCGCCGAATGTGAAGACCTGGTAGAGGGAAAGCGCCCGCGCGACGACCCAACGCGGCGAACCCATCTGGACAGATGCGTTCAGCGTCGAAAGCGCGGTGACCCAGCCGGCACCGGAAAAAAAGAGGGCGATCATCGTCAGAGGCAGCAGGCGGCTGGCACTTGTTGCAGCGGCGCTGAAAACGAGCAGCAACGTCGCGCCGCGGACAATCCATTCCGTCGTCAAATTCTGACGCATCCATCGGCTGCTGAGCGCACCCACGACAGAGCCGACGCCAAATGCCCCGAGGAGAAAGCCAAAGGTCAGCGCCCCGCCCGCCAGGAGATCGCGCGCCACCAGCGGCATCATGGACGTGTTCGAGGCCGCGGCGAGGCCAAACAGCGTCCCGCGCCCCAATATTATCCGCAAGTTCGGGGACTGCGAAACATAGCGCACGCCAGTGCCGATCGCCATGCCAAGCGTTTCGCGCGGGAGCAGCCGCGATTGGCCCTGCGGACGCCAGCGCAGCAGGACCGCAATCAGGCCAACATAACTCAGCGCATTCGCGAGGAAGGCCATTGCCGCTCCCGCAGCCGCGACGATCAGGCCGCCGACCGCCGGTCCAAGGCTACGCGCGATGTTGAAGCCCATGCTGTTGAGCGCGATCGCGCCAGGCAGGGCGGGACGCGGCACCATGTCGCCAACCGATGCCTGCCAGGCGGGCCCGTAAAACGCCGTTCCGCAACCGATCAAAAACGTAAAGGCAAGCAAGAGCCATGGCGTCAGAAGGCCAGATGCCGCGCAGATCGCGAGCGCGGCGGATGCCAGCAGCATCAGGCATTGCGCGGCGATCATGATGAGACGCCGATCCAAATTGTCGGCGATCGCGCCCGCCACCAGCGCCAGCAGCATGATCGGCAGCGTCGTCGACGACTGGACCAGCGCCACATGCACGGCCGAACCCGACAGCGAAATCATCATCCACGACGCACCGACGGACTGGATCATCGTCCCGAAGTTCGACACCGCGCTGGCGATCCAGACCATGCGAAATATCGGGATTCGCCAGGGCGAAAGCGGCAGTGCGCTGGCTTCTGCGGATTGATCGACGTGCATGCGGTCCGTCATGAATGAAATAGATTTCCCTGCCTAGGGTTCCGCGCAATGTCTTTTCGGTTTTGCTCGAAAGCATTACCATCGCCCGGCGGGACGGTCCTTTGGAGGACTCCATGAAGACGAAAATTGCCGATCTGGGTTCGCTTGAGCAAGGCAAAAGTCGTTGCTTCAGTGCCAATGGCATAAGCCTTCTGCTCATCAAGACCAACGACACCGTTCATGCCGTCGAGAACAGATGCCCGCATCTCGGCCTGCCGCTTCGCCGGGGCAAGATCGAGGGCGGGGAGATCGTCTGCCCCTTTCACGGCTCGCGGTTCAATATCGCGACGGGCGAGAACACCGATTGGGTGTCGGCTGTCGCGGGCATCAAGATCCCCGCCTGGTCGCGGGCGCTGCTCACCTTTGGCAAGAAGCCCCAGCCGGTCCGGACCTTCCCGGTCAGCATCGAGGGTCGGGACGTTTTCGTCGATATTTGACGTGGGTGGCGCGGCGCCCCGATCTCGCATAAGCGCGTGCCATGCTCCGCCTTTCCGAAATCAAGCTGCCGCTCGACCATGCGCCCGAGGCGCTGAAGGACGCGATCCTCGCGCGGCTCGGCATCGCGCCTGCCGACCTGCTGTCCTTCACCATTGCCCGCCGGGCCAATGACGCCCGCCGGAAGTCGGCGATCCTGATGGTCTATTCGGTCGATGTCGCCCTCCGCGACGAGGCGGCCGTGCTGGCCGCCTTTGCCGGCAGCGCGCATGTGCGCCCCACGCCCGATACCGGATATCGCTTTGTCGCCAAAGCGCCCGACAGCCTGCCCGGCCCGCGCCCGGTCGTGATCGGCGCCGGCCCCTGCGGCCTGTTCGCCGCCCTCATCCTCGCGCAAATGGGTTTCCGCCCGATCATCCTGGAGCGCGGCAAGGTCGTGCGGGAGCGCACCAAGGACACCTGGGGCCTGTGGCGCCGCTCCGTCCTCAACCCCGAATCCAACGTCCAGTTCGGCGAGGGCGGCGCTGGCACATTCTCGGACGGCAAGCTCTACAGCCAGATCAAGGACCCGCGCTTCCTCAGTCGCAAGGTCCTGACCGAATTCGTGAAGGCGGGCGCACCGGAGGAAATCCTCACCGAGGCCCATCCCCATATCGGCACCTTCCGCCTCGTCACCATGGTCGAGGCCATGCGCCGCACGATCGAGGATCTGGGCGGCGAATATCGCTTCGAGCATCGGGTGGAGGATTTCGATATCCACACCGCTCCGGACGGCAGCCGCAGCCTCCGGGGCCTCACCCTCCACACCGGCGACTATCTGGAGGCAAGCCATGTCGTGCTGGCGGTGGGCCACAGCGCACGGGGCACCTTCCAGACCCTCCATGATCGCGGCGTCCATGTCGAGGCCAAGCCCTTCTCCATCGGCGTGCGCATCGAGCATCCGCAAAGCTGGATCGACCGCGCCCGCTTCGGTCCGTGTGCGGGCCATCCGGACCTGGGCGCGGCCGCCTACAGCCTCTCCCATCACTGCGCCAATGGCCGCACCGTCTACAGCTTCTGCATGTGCCCAGGCGGCCGCGTGGTGGCCGCCACATCGGAGCCGGGGCGTGTCGTCACCAACGGCATGAGCCAATATTCGCGGCAGGAATTCAACGCCAATTCCGGGCTGGTGGTGGGGATCGACCCGGAGCGCGACTATCCCGGCCATCCGCTCGCCGGCATCGACCTGCAACGCCATTGGGAATCGCTGGCCTATGTCGCGGGCGGGTCCAGCTATGCAGCGCCGGGCCAGCGGCTGGAGGATTTCCTCGCCGGCCGCGCGTCGACCGCGCTGGGCGTCGTCACGCCCTCCTACAAACCCGGCGTGCACCTGACCGACCTGGCCCAGTGCCTGCCCGATTTCGCGGTCACAGCGATGCGCGAGGCGCTGCCGGTCTTCGGCCGCCAGATCGCGAACTATGATCATCCCGACGCGATGATGACCGGCGTCGAAACCCGCACCTCCTCGCCGATCCGCATTACGCGCGGCCGGGACTATCAGAGCCTCAACACGCAGGGCCTGTTCCCTGCGGGCGAAGGCGCCGGTTATGCGGGCGGCATCCTGTCAGCGGGCGTCGATGGCATCAAGGTGGCGGAAGCGGTGGCGATGAGCCTGATGGGGTAGACCCAGTCTCGTTGGTCTATGCATCCGCCTCAAACGGACAAACTCTAGCTTGCCCCTTTCGGGCCGCTGGTTCAGAGACGCGCGGGTGAGCGCATCAATCGTCATCGGGACCGACCCCAGCGGAGCGGCCCTCCACATCGACATGGAAGAATTGCTGGCCACCCGCCTGCTTGTGCAGGGCAATAGCGGGTCGGGCAAGTCGCATCTCCTGCGCCGGATGCTGGAGGAAAGCGCCCGCATGCTACAGCAGATCGTCATCGATCCGGAGGGCGACTTCGTCACGCTGGCCGAACCCTTCGGCCATGTCGTGATCGACGGCGCGGCGCATGACGGACGCGAGATCACCCGCATGGCCGCGCGTATCCGCGAGCACCGGGCGTCGGTGGTGCTCGCGCTCGACGGCCTCGACCTGGAGGCGCAGATGCGCTGCGCGGCCCAGTTCCTAGGCACCCTGTTCGATGCGCCGCGCGATCATTGGTATCCGGCGCTGGTGGTGGTCGACGAGGCCCAGATCTTCGCGCCATCGGTAGCGGGCGATGTCGGCGACGAGACCCGCCGGCTGTCGCTTGGCGCCATGACCAACCTGATGTGCCGGGGCCGCAAGCGCGGCCTCGCTGGCGTCATCGCCACCCAGCGCCTCGCCAAGCTCGCCAAGAATGTCGCAGCCGAGGCGTCCAATTTCCTTATGGGGCGCACCTTCCTCGACATCGACATGGCCCGCGCCGCCGACCTGCTCGGCATGGAGCGGCGGCAGGCGGAGCAGATCCGCGACCTGCAACGCGGGCATTTCCTCGGGCTCGGCCCGGCGATCTGCCGCAGGCCGGTTTCGGTCAGGATCGGTGAGGTCGCCACCCATGCCCGCACCTCGACCCACAAGCTCGTCCCCCTGCCCGGCGCGTCGAGCGAGGATTTGCAGGCGATGCTCTTCGCGCCCCAGGACGGCGACACGCCGCTCCCCACCGCCGAGCCGGACATCCCGCCGGTCGACAGCGACGAACTGTTGGAGCGGATCGCCGGTTTCGACCTGGGCTGCGAGATCGCCGCCCCAGTCGCGCCGGAGAGCGATACCGCAGCCGCGGTCACCGCGATCCTCGCCGAAATGGCCGAGGACCCCGACGCCGCCTTTCAGCCGATGGCCGTGCTCTATCAAGACTATACCGTCCGCTGCCGGATGGCCCGCCTCGCCGGGCAACCGCTCGACCTGCCCGCGTTCCGCCGCCGCTTCGCCATGGCCAAGGCCGGCATGGCGGACGACAGCGACCCTCGCTGGGCGGATGCCTTTCAGATCGGCGCGCGCGTTCCCGAGGAGATTCTCGCGCCTTTTCTCCTGCTCGCCCATGCCGCGCTGACCGGGGCGCCATGTCCGGGCGACGATGATCTCGCCCGCGCCCATGGCACCCGCTCGCCCGGGCGCGTCAGGCGGCTGATCGAGCATATGGAAAAGCTCGGGCTGGTGGTGATCCGCACCGACTTTAGCGGGCGCCGGTCGATCGGCATTCCTGATCTGGGCCTGAGTACCGCACCCATGCTAGCATAGTCCGCTAGCAAGGAGAGACATGATGAGCGTCGCGTTCCGGCGAGAGAGCGATGAAGAACATCTTGAACCCAAGTTCGAGATACCGATTCCGCCGGGTCCGAACCTGGTGACGGCGCGCGGGATGGCGCTCATCAATGCCCGCATTGCCGAACTCCAAGCCTTGTTGCCCACGCTGACGGACGAGGTGCAGGTCAACACCGCCAAGCGCGATTTGCGCTATTGGAACACGCGGCATGCCACCGCAGAGCTGGTGCCCTCCCCCGACGGCAAGGGGGTGGCCTTCGGCGTTCGCGTTTCGATTCTGCTCAAGGGAAAGGCGCGGACCTTCCAGATCGTCGGCGATGACGAGGCCAATCCGGCGGAGGGGCTGGTGTCCTTCTCGGCGCCCTTGAGCCGGGCCGTGATGGGCGCGAAGGTCGGCGATCTTGCCGCATTTGGCGGCGACGAAGAAGCCATCGAGATAACAGGCATCGACGTCCCGGACGGGGACTGAACCGTCCAATAGCGCCCGCTCCCTTGATGCGGGCAATTTCGCGATGTCCTGCCTGTCGGTGCGCATGGCCGACCTGCGCAACGCGCCGCCGCCGGATGATGCCTGGCTCGCCAGGCGGCTGAAGGTCGAGTAGGCTGTTTAGGTCGGCCAGCCCGGCGGATGGTGCTATGGTGCGACCTCGGTTGACCTCGCTGGGGAGTGACGTGCATCTGCTTTTCCGCAACCTCCAGTTTCATTGCGAGTGTGGCACTGCTTGGAATTGGCGCGGTCACGACTCGTCAAACCACGGCTTCGGCTGAAAGACCCTATGCGGCCATCCCCGTCATTTTCGGGGTGCAGCAACTTGTCGAGGGAATCCTTTGGCTGGAGTTGCCGGCGCAATCGCAAGCGACCCATATGTTGGCGATTGCCTATATGCTGTTCTCGCACATCCTGTGGCCGATTTACGTGCCGCTGGCGGTGCTGGCGATCGAGCCGCTCGCGGTGCGGCGCCGGCTGATCGTCTTGCCGACCATTGCCGGAGCCGGGGCGGGCCTGTTTTTCCTGATTGCGCTTGCGACATCGCGGGTCTCGGCCACCATCGCAGGGCCGCATATCGCCTATCACCTGCCCCATCCTCACGACGGGATCGCGCTCACGCTTTACGTCGCCGGGACGTGCCTTGCCCCGCTGCTGTCGAGCTACAGAACCGTGCAACTGTTCGGGGTCGCCATCGCCTGCTCCATGCTTGCAACCTACCTCGCCTATGCCATGTGGTTTGCTTCGGTCTGGTGTTTCTTCGCGGCGCTGATGAGCGGCGTGGTGTTTGTACATTTCTCGCGGCGAGGTCACGCGCTAACATGACTCGCGCAGTTGGCGCCGTGGAGGAACTATGAACAGCCTTGCAACGCGCGACCGGTCCGATGAGCAGATGGACGCCGACGACCTGGACCCGGCGATCTACGAGCGGGTGCTGCAAGACTTGTCCCGGGTCAATCGCTGGACGTTCACCGCGCATCCGACGCTGCGTTATCTGGCCCGCGCGGCGGCGGGGCTGAACTATTTTCGCCTGCTCGACGTCGGCTTTGGCGCGGGCGACATGCTGCGCGCGATCGGGGCATGGGCGACCCGGCGCAGTATCGCGGTCGACCTTGTCGGTGTCGATCTGAACCCGCGAAGCGCCGGCATTGCCCGAGCGGCGGACCACACCGCTTTCGGGATAGAGTATCGCACCGGTGACTATCGCGACGTGCCCGGCCCTTTTGACTTCATCATCAGCAGCCAGGTCGCGCATCACATGACCGATGAGCAGCTCGATATGTTCATCCGCTACATGGAAGATAATGCCGAACGCGGCTGGTTGATCAGCGACCTGCATCGCCACGGCTTCTCTCATGCCGGCTTTCCGTTGCTCGCGCGCCTCATGCGCGTCCACAGGATCGTCCGGGAGGACGGACAGCTTTCGATCGCCCGGTCGTTCCGGCCATCGGAATGGGAGGACATCTTGATACAGGCGGGGATTGCGCCGGAGTCCGTCACCATCGTGCGCCGCTTTCCGTTCCGGCTATGCGTCGAGCGGGTGAAGGACCGATGAGAGCGCTTTGCTGGCCATTGCTCTTGTGCTGCGCGCTTCCGGTCGCGGCGAAAGCTCCGGCGGCGGGGCAACCCCTCTCCATCGACGGCCAATGGTTGACCGATGACCGCACGGCCATCGTCACCATCGACCGGTGCGGAAACCATGTGTGCGGGACCATCGCGAAGATTCTCAATCCCGCAGCCCCCCGCTTCGATGTCAACAATCCGCAAAGGGCCCTGCGATCGCGGCCTCTTATAGGAACGCCCGTTTTGACCGACTTTGTTCCGTCCGCCGACCAATGGCGGTCAGGACGCGCCTATGATCCCAAGAGCGGGCGGAGCTATCGTTCGACGCTTCAGCTGGAGGGGAACGGCACGCTCAAAGTCACCGGGTGCCTGCTGTTCATTTGCCAGACCCGCCACTGGACACGCCTGCGATGAAGCGCTTGAACCACCCGCAACGCCATTTCGAGGCCGCGGCGAAGCGGAGGGAGAGAGGCAATGAAGCAATTGCGCTTCGATGGCCGCACTGCCGTCGTCACCGGCGCGGGCGGCAATCCGAGCCTGGGCCGGGCGCATGCACTGCTGCTGGCCGAGCGAGGCGCCAATGTCGTCGTGAACGACATCGGCCAGCTCCCGGCCATCTGGCTACGCGGCGATGTTGCGAAAGATGAATGACTCGTGCGACGACAGCCAGAATGTCGGTGCGAGGTCATAAGTGCTGGCGGGTGTCTGGCGGGAGCAGCGTGCCTGACGAAGCGGGGACGTAACGAGGCTGCCTTGGTGCGCCGAGCGGACATTCCAGCGCGGCACGATCCCAGTTCCCGCAGTCAGCCGCTGCGGCATAGGTCGTGGCGAGGAAATCCAGGAGCAAGGCATCGGGCGACGCCGCTGTACGCACCGCCTCATAAGGCAGAATGAATTCGCCCAGGACAGCATCAAATCCGGCCGCCGGAGTAACGGGCCGCTCGCGAAATCCGGGCGATTCGGGATAGGCATAGGCATAGAATGCGGCCTGTGGAAAGGCGTCGCTGCCTGGCCAGAACCCGGCGCTGCTGACTTCGTGCGAATAAGCCTCGCGCGTGACCTTGTCAGGAAGGCCGGGCACGCCGCCTGGGTGAGGCGGCGCCACCCGGCCCGAAAATCGGGTGACGGCAAGATCGAAGCTGCCCCAGAAGAAGTGGATCGGGCTCGCCTTGCCGAGAAATCCGCTGCGGAACAGCTTGAAGACCCGATCTATTTGAAGGAGCGCGCGCCAGAAGCGATGGGCGGCTGCAAGATCATAGCTGGCGTGACGATCATCCTTGGGGAACGGGATTGGGTCAGGAATTTCATTGGGCATGGGGTTAATCGCAACCTCTATGCCGAGTTCGGCCAGCAGCCCCAGCAGCCGGCCATAAAAGGCGGCGACCGCCCTTGGCTCCAGCGCCAGCACGCGTTCCCCGCCAAGACTCGTGCGACAGAAGAGGCGATGAGCGATAAAATCAAATTCGATCTCCAGCACCTCGCCGGCTACTGGAATCGGCGATGTGCCGAGTCCCCGCGCCGTGACGTAGAGCGGGACATGCCAACCATGGTTGAGCCAGGGTGTAAGCGCGAGGCGGATCTTGCCAACGATCTGCATCCAGAGTTGCAGCGTGAGCGCTGTGTCGCGCCACTCCGCGTATGGCAAATCGGGCCAGGGTTGGGAATGGTCGATCTCCGACATCTTCGTTCCTCCCGACAGGTGGCTATCCCATGAATATAGCGGTCATTGACCCTTTCGCGCTATTTGCTTTTGGGGTTCGACTGCCTTTGGGAGCAGCCAACGGGCGGCCTCCTGCGGCGTTTTCTTGTCCACATCGCGGTCCACCATCAGATTTGCCCGCCGCATGCGCTCGATCGACACGGCGCCGACCAGCGGGGAAAGCGCGGCAACCAGTCGGGGATCACGCGCGGCGCGCGGCGACAGCAGCAGCACCGCCTGATAGCTCGGCAACGCGCCACGCGGATCGGACAGCGTGACAAGATCAAGCGAAGCGATGCGCCCGTCGGACGAGAAGGCGGACAGCACATCGGCCGAGCCGCCAGCCATCGCGCGATACATGAAGGTCGGGCTGTAGGACCGCTGTTCGAGGAAGCGGAGGTCATAGTGATCCTCGACCGATTTCCACTCGGGCCTGTTCAGGAATTCAAGATCGCTGGCAAAGCGCAGACGGGGCGCCGCCGTCGCCAGATCGTCCAGCGAACGGATGCCGAGCGCCTCGGCGCGCGATCGCCGCATCGCGAATGCATAGGCATTCTCAAAGCCCAATGCGCCGAGCAATTTCACTTGGTCGCGCCTGGCAAGCGTGGCTGTCAGTGCCGCCAGCATCCTTGGCGCTGGCGGGATGTCTCGCCGGCCGAGAACATTGGTCCACAACGTCCCGGAATAATCGACATAGGCATCGATATCGCCGGCCGAGAGCGCGCGATAGGCGATCGCTGATCCAAGATCATCGCGCCGCTCGGTACGAAATCCCGCCGCCTCCAGACGCGATTGCAGGGCGGCCGCCAGAATATATTGCTCGGAGAAGTTCTTCGCTCCGATCACGACCATTCTCTGGCCACCCGCGGCGCCGGACATCGGCGTAAGCGCCACGGCAAGTCCCGCGGCGATCAGGCCGATGCCGATCCGGACCCGCAATGCCGACCGTCGCGCCAGCCCGGATTCGACCAGCGCCAGCAGCCCGTCAGCGATGATCGCCAGGCACGCCGAAGCGGCGCACCCGATCAGCACCCGCTGCCAATCCTCGGTCTGCAGCCCCGAGAAGATGAGGTTGCCCAGGCTGGGCTGGCCGATGGTGGTCGCCAGCGTCGCGGTACCGATTGTCCATACCGTCGCCGTGCGGATGCCGGCGAGGATGACCGGTGCGCCCAGCGGGAGCTCGACGAGCCTGAGCCGTTGTCCAAGTGTCATGCCCAGTCCGTTCGCGGCCTCAACCAATGCCGGGTCGATCCCCCGGATCGCAGCGACACCGTTCCGGACGATGGGAAGCAGCGCATAGACGCTGAGCGCGAGGAGGGCCGGTGCAAAGCCGAGCGCCGGGATGGCCAGCGGCGTGACACTGTCGAGCAGCAGCAGCATCGGATAGAATAACGCTAGCAAGGCCAGCCCCGGTATCGTCTGGAACAGGCCGATGACCGCGAGCAATGGGCCGCGTATCCGCGCATTGTCCGCCGCCCAGATCGCAAGCGGCAGGCCGATCGCGATCGCGATCAGCACCGCGCACCCGCTGATCAGAAGATGCGCCTGGAGCAGTGCCGGCAGCTCCCGAATGACGGCGTCGAACTCTGGCATTATGCTTGTCGTTGAAGCGCGATGAGTCGCTCCGCCTGTTTGCGGGGGATTTCGATCATGGCCCGGACGGCGCTGTTGTCGGTATCTGCCATCATTTCGGCGGGCGTCATATCGGCACGGACCTGGCCCGCGTCGAGCAGGATGACCCGATCAGCCAGCAGCAGCGCTTCGGCCATGTCATGCGTGACGAGCAGGCTTGTGAGACCGAGCTGATCGTGCAGCGTGCGATACGCCCGGCCGAGCTCGTCCCGCGTGACTGGATCGAGTGCGCCAAACGGCTCATCCATCAGCATGACCGCCGGACGCGCAGCCAGCGCCCTTGCAAAACCGACCCTTTGCGCCTGGCCGCCGGACAGCGCGCGCGGATACCGGGCGGCAAGGTCTGGCGACAGCGCGACGAGAGTCAAAAGTTCCGCAATCCGGTCGTCGCGCTGCGTATTGGGCGTCCCCAGCAGGCCTGGAACCAGCCAGATGTTTTCCGCGACCGTCATATGCGGAAATAGTCCAACCTCCTGGAATACATAGCCGATGCGGCGGCGCAGTTCGGTAGGCGGTCGACCTCGAATGTCCATTCCGTCGAGGTGAATCCAGCCCTCGTCGGGCATGACGAGCCCGTTGATCGTCTTTAGGAGCGTGGTCTTGCCGGATCCCGAGCGCCCCACAATCGCTACGAATGATCCCGCTACAATCGACAGCGTGACCCCATTCAGTGCCAGCTGGCCGCTGCGAAGCTTTTTTACACCCGATAGTGCGATTTTATCCGGGACCGTCATTCCGCGAATGTCTGCAAAGCTGGTGGCGATGGCAAGCGCAAGCTTATGCCAGTTTATACCTTCTCTTCTAAAGGATCGCGGGTGAGGTTGCCGCATCGATGCTCACCGCAGTGCGTCTTGCAATCTGATCCGGGTTCAGCTCCAGGCGGGCTGCGGCACAAAGCTGCTCGACCTGTCCCACCGACGTTCCGCTGGCGAGCGGTGCATGGATCGCCGGCTGCGCATTCAACCAGGCGATCGCCACTTCGCCGATTGTCGCACCGATCTCGCGCGCTACCGCGTCGAGCACCGGAATGGCTTGCCAGCCCGCCTCCGCGAACATCTTCGCATTGCCGCCGCGCATACCCTTGAAGTCGTCAGGCGCGCGATACTTGCCAGTCAGGAAGCCTGCGGCGAGGGCGTAATAGGGAAGTACGGCCAGGCCGCGATCGACTGCTGCCAACTGGTGCAGCTCCCTCGGAAATTCGCCGCGCCAGACAAGGTTATAGCCGGGCTGCAGCACCGTGTAGGCAGTAAGTCCCTGCCGCGCCGCGCTGTCGAGCGACAGGGTCAGCCGCTGGGCCGTAAAGTTTGAAGCGCCAAGCTCGCGCACCTTGCCGGCCTTCACCAGCGCATCAAAGCCTGCGACGACTTCGTCGATCAGCGTTTGCGGCTCGTCGCGATGCACATAATAGACGTCGACATAGTCGGTGCGCAGCCGCTCGAGCGAGGCATTGAGCGCGATTGCGACCTTCGCCGGCGCGAGGGCGCCGGGAGGGCCGCCCTGGCCGGACTTGGTAGCGATCTTCATCTCCGACCTGACGCCGCGGCTTTCCAGCCAAGCACCGATGATCGTCTCGGACTCGCCGCCCTGGTTGCCCGGCACCCAGTTCGAATAGCCATCGGCCGAATCGATCATCCGGCCGTCGCCCATGCCGCGCGGCGGGATTATCCACCTGTAGTGCCGGGCACTGCACTCCAATTTGTGATGCTATTATTATCGATTCCTAGGCTATAGCAGCGCCAAAGGCATCTCGGAGTGACTCATGATAAATTCGATGTCCGCGCTTCTCATTTCGAAGCTGAGCTGAGTGGCGGGTGAACCATCACGCGAGAGGGGCACCGGGAAGGATGCCCTGATCTTTCTGGTGAAGCTTGTGGTCTTTTTGACCGGACTTACCGGTTTTGGATTGCTGGTCTTCTGGCTGCGGAGATCGCTCTCTTAACGCAGGATTCATATCTCTGCGCTCAAAACGGAACCATAGGAGCATATATGAACAAATTGGTTTCAGCCATCACCGCAATTGGCGTGACTGCAGGGCTCGGTCTTACCGGTCCGGTCGAGGCAATGCATCATCGTCATGCGAGTTCTGGCCATGGCAAATGCCTCCGCTTCAACAAGACAACGGGGACAGCAGCCGGCGCTGTAGCTGGCGGCGTGCTGGGCAAGGTCATCCTTGGCGGTACTGGCGGCCTGGTGGTCGGCGCTGCGGCAGGCGGCCTGGCCGGGCACCATTTTGCCCACAATGGAAGAAAGCATTGCCGCTAGCATGATCTATCCCGGCCGCCCGCGGGCGAGCCCTCCTCGATATCAAACGAGGAGATCGGAATAGGTTGTCGGGACTTGCGGAAGAATTATGCGTGCCGCGATTCCAGCGGTGACAACTATGATCAGCGCAATCATGCCGCAAACCCAAGGCCCGCGCGACCATCGCTTGTCGGATATCAGTGCGCTGCCGAGCGCTGCCGCGAGCATCGGCCAGAGATGGTAACGCAGGTCGGACGCGATACTGAGGAACCCAAAGCTCGCCTCCTGCGCCAGGGCAGATGCGAACAGCGCCAACGCCATCTCGCGAGTCGCATCGGGTGCTCGATCGAGGGCCGCGACGAGTCCGGATATCGCAACGATGATCCAGACTATCGGCCAGCCGAGCGGCGTTTCAACCACATATCCGGCAAGCCGTTGCCAGATGGCGGCGGCGCGGCCGGGGTTGCCGAGGCCCAGTGCATTCGGTTCAACCTCAAATGGCGGCGCCGCGAAAGGCCAGTGCAGCGGTACAAGCCAGCGCTCGGTCGAGTTCAAATGGGCCAGGCGGTGTGTGATATAGGGGACAGAGTGGCGCATCACAGCGCCTGCGAGTTGAAGGTAAAGCGAAACGCTGCTTTCTGCGTCCAATGATTTCACCGCTGCCTTGCAGGGCATTACTTCGCCAAGAGGATCCCAGAACAGGGACTTGACGCAGTGCTGTGCCTTGATCGCGGCGATTGCGGAAGGAGACAATCCGGTGGCTGCGGCGTCATCTGTCCGAACTGCGATGGCGGACAGATCATAAATGGCCTCGACCTTCTCGATCCCGCTACGGCTGGCACCCAATGGGCCGTGATTGATGACCGGAGAGACGGCGAGCACGGCCAATGTCGCAATCGCTATCGTTCCGAACTTGCCCCAAAGGGACCGGGGCACGGGCGCGAGCAGCACCGCAAGGGGTATGGTCGAGAAGAGGGCATTCGCCCGCAGCAGCGTGGCATAGGCCATGAACAGCGCCACTCCGAGCAAAGCCGGGATGGGAATTGCACGGCCCCGGAGCCGCCAATATGCGACCAGCCCCGTCGCGGTCAGCAAGGCGCCGACCATCTGTCCATCCTTCAGGACTATGCCTTGCCAGCCCAGGAAAGGAGGCAAAGCGCCGACGACAAGAATGGCAAACGCCCGACGACCGCCCGCACCGGCGGCCAGAAGACCAAGCCCGAACCAATAGGTCGCCAGTTGAAGGACGAGCATGGGTGCCGCCTTCGGCCCGAGCGGGATAAGAAGTTGCCACATGTGGGCCATGATCGGCGCGTGCCAGTCATCAAAGACGCCGCTTAGCGCCTGCTGATATTGGTCAACGCCGTCGTAGGTCACAATCCCGGGCCAGAAGAGGACAAGCGACAGGATGAACAACGGCGCCCAGGCGATCAGCGGCCAGTTCTGGCTGAATGACGAGAATCCGGAAGGAAGATGGTACGTTGCTCCCTTCGTTTCTGTCATGCTGATGAGATACTCCAGATCCGCGGCCCATGAATCCGCGGCACGCTAACAGAATGGGGATCGGAGTGGAATGCCGGGCCGCGTATTCCTGGGGATTATGATCTCAGCGCCGCGGTTTCACGGCTGCGGCCATAGCCTACGAAGCGTTTCCTCTCGCTTTCGGCGCGGTGCAGCCCGGTACGTGCCTGCAACAGATCCCGGCGCGCCACGATCCCGACCAGGCGGCCGTCCGAAGCATCGACTACCGGCAACCGGCCGATATCCTCGGCAATCATGAGGTCCGCGGCGATACTGGCCGGCATCTCAGGCGTCACGACGCTCATCGATCTGTCCGAGGCGAGTTCGCCCAGTGTAAGGCCTTGCTCGCCGCCCGAACTCCCCCACCGCAATGCATCCGCGCGGGACACGAGGCCGACGGGGCATCCCGCGCTGTTGATCACTGGATAGCTGCGATGATGCGCCCCTTGCTCGAAGAAGGCGAGCATCTCGACTGCGGGCATGGCTGCGTCCAACGTCTCGGGATCGGACGTCATGAGGTCGCCGATGCGGGCGGTTTCCAGAGGATCGACGCTATATTCCTGCGACAGATGTCGGCCCCGGCGCGCGATCTTTTCGGTGAGGATCGACCTGCGCAGTATCAGCACCGCCAGCGCATATCCCGCGACCGATGCGGCAGCGACTCCGGGAAGGACATCCAGCCGCCCGCTGAGTTCCGCCGCGAAGATCGCACCGGTCGGCGGCGCGCGCATGGCCGCGCTCATCATGCCTGCCATCCCTGCGAGTGCCCAGAAACCGGGATGGCCAAGCCAATGCCCGGCGATTGCACCGATTGATCCACCCAAAATGAGGAGCGGTGCAAGCACGCCGCCCGACGTGCCGGAACCCAATGCCACCAGCCAGACGATCGCCTTGATCGTCAGCAACATCAGTGCCGCCCGAAGCGTCATCGTACCTTCGATCAGCGCGTCGATATTTGCATAGCCTGCGCCAAGCACGCGCGGATCGATGAGTCCCCCGACACCCACCACGACCGCGCCGAGCGCCGGCCACCACATCCAGTGGATGGGCAGCCGATGAAAGCCATCCTCGATCCGGTACAGCGCAGTGGAAAACAGCGTCGCGGCCAAGCCGGTGGCCAGGCCAAGCAGGGCGCCGACCGGCAGCAGCCATGGCGCCCCGGGGAGGGATCCCACGAGGGGAAACAAGGCAGAACTCCCGACAAGGGACGGGCGTAACGCCAGGGCCATGAGGGTGCCGACCACTACGGGCACGAAACTTCTGGGCTTCCATTCGAACAGCAAGACCTCGAGCGCCAGCAGGATGGCCGCGATCGGTGTCCCGAAGATCGTCGTCATGCCAGCGGCGGCGCCGGCCACCAGCAAGGTCTTGCGTTCCGCACCGCTCAGATGAAAGCATTGGGCAAATAGCGACCCAATGGCGCCGCCGGTCATGATGATCGGTCCTTCCGCGCCAAAGGGACCGCCGCTTCCGATCGAGATGGCCGAGGACAGAGGCTTGAGGATGGCGACCTTCAGCGACAGGCGGCTTTCGCCGAACAGGATCGCCTCGATGGCTTCGGGGATACCATGACCACGGATCTTGTCCGATCCAAACCGGGCCATCAGCCCGATGACCAGGCCGCCGAGGATCGGGATCGCCAATGTCATGACGCCAAGCGAGACGTCGGCGATCTCCGATGGGCCCGTCGAAATGGTTCCAAACCAGGCAAGATTGGTGACCAGCGCGATGAGTTTCAGCAATAGCCAGGCGGCCAAGGCGGCCCCCGTCCCGACGATCATCGCCATGCCGGAAAGCACGAGCATCCGGAGGTCCGCGCTATGATCCGCCAGTCTGGGTTGGGGTGAAATAGCCGCGCCTGCAGTGCGAAAGGCTCGAAAAGAGAAGGTCATGGGGAATCCCGCTAAGGAGGCGCTGCCGCCACCTATATCGTAATACGATATATGGCAACCCGCGCGGACAGCTGGCATAGTCGCCTCATGACCCATGACATTCGCGATGAGGATTATGAGACGCTGGCGGCGTTCCGCTATCAATTGCGGCGCTTTCTGAGCTTCAGTGAGAAGGCGGCCACCCAGGCGGGCCTGAGCGCGCAGCAATATCAGGCGCTGTTGGCGATTCGCGCCGGGGCGGGAGGGGTAATGCGGGTTGGCGAACTTGCCGAGCGCCTGCTGCTGCGGCCGCATAGCGCAACAGGCCTGATTGACCGGCTCGAGAAACTCGGCGTGGTCCGGCGGGACGCAGGCTCCGAGGACAAGCGGCAGATCCGCGTGGCGCTGACGCCAGACGGCGAAGCGATATTGGCGTCACTGGCGGCAACACATCGCGAAGAATTGCGTCGAATCCGGCCGCTGCTGACCGAGGCCTTCGCCAAGTTCTGAACGGTGCCGAGCGCATTCGCTGGAGTTGATCCCTTCTGGTGCGGTGGCGTCGCCGCCTTGGCCTTCAGGGCAGGCGCGCGAGCATGAGCCGCAGACTGGCCGCTGACTGGAAGTCAGCCTTCCACACCCATCAGGCGATAGCCGACACCGAGTTCGTTGACGATGATCGCGGGACGGCTGAGGTCGGTCTCGATCTTCTGGCGGAGGTTGCGGATCACCACCCGCAGATATTCGATATGATGTTCATACTCATTGACCCATACGGCTTTCAGAAGGCGGTCGTGGGTTATGACGCGCCCCGGGAACTTCGCGAGCTCCGCCAGGACGGCATATTCCTTGGGCGTGAGGTGGACATCCTCGCCAGCTTTCAGCACGCGCCGATTGACCAGGTCGATCTCGACATCCTTCACCAGAACGCTCGACTGGGCGCCCTGCGCGCTCATGCGATGGCGCAGGGCGGCCCGCATGCGTGCAAGCAGCTCGTCAGTATCGAACGGCTTGGTCACATAATCGTCCGCGCCCAGATCGAGAGCTGTCACCTTCTGGTCGGTCGCGTCACGCGCCGACACCACCAACAGCGTCGCATCGGACTTTGTACGGATGATGGGAACAAGCTCCAGCCCGTCCCGGTCCGGCAGGCCGAGGTCGAGCAGTACGACATCGGGCTGACACGCAGCCAGTGCCTCCAATGCCTCGCGCGCCGAGGCCGCCTCGGTCACATCATAGCCGGCGCGGTCCAATGTCGTACGCAAGAGACGCCGGATATGCGGCTCGTCATCGATGATGAGAACCTTTGGCGCATTGCTCACACTATCTTCTCCTGATCCAAAGCGCGGACGAGCGTGTTTTCCGGAAAGTGCAGGCTCAGGCAGGCGCCGCGCGGCTGAACCCTGTTCGTTGCCTCGATTGTGAGCCCCATTGCCTCCGCGAACCCCTTGACGATGGCAAGACCGAGGCCGGTTCCCCCCTTGGAGCGATCGGATCCCTCAAAGCGCGCAAAGGTCTCGAACAGCTGATCCTCGCGCCCGGCGGGAAGGCCGGGCCCTTCGTCGAGGATCGACAGCACCACCTCGTCCCTCGACCTGGTCGCCGCGATCGTGATGGGCGCACCGGGGTCGGCATAGCGGCCCGCGTTGTCCAGCAGGTTGATGAGGACATGGTGGAAAAGCTGGGCATCGACCCGCACCAGCGGCAGATCGGGCGGCACCTGGAGGCGAATGTCATGACCCTCCAGGGTGCGGCGGGTGTCCTGCACCGCACTGCCCACCGCGTCGGTAAGGTCGGTGGGTTCGATGTTGAGCCGGAGCGCCCCGGCCTCCACCCGCGCCATGTCGAGCAGATTGGCAACGAACCGGTTCAGCCGCTGCGCCTCGCCTTCGATCGTTTCGACCAGCTGGGCCGGGGCATGGCCGCGCATCTCGGCCGTGGCGGCGAGAATGACGGTGAGCGGCGTGCGCAGGTCATGGCTGACCGATGACAGCAGGGCGGCGCGCAGGCGGTCTCGTTCCCGCAACTGGGCGACGTCGCGCATCTCGCCCTCGATCTGCACCCGCTCCAGCACCAGCACTGCCTGGTCGAGCAGGCTCGCGAGCAGGGGAATCTGATCGGGCTGGATCGGATCGCGCCCGTCGTCGCGGGCAAGACCGGCGACCCCCAGCACGCCGCGCGCGGTGCGCATCGGGTAGAACAGCCAGTCGGACGACGTCAGCGTGTCGGAGCCGCGCCCCGCCGGCAGCCCCTTGTCGATCGCCCACTGGGCGGCGGCGCGCTCGATGTGGTCGAGACGATCCTCGGGGGGAAAGGCCGCGCGCAGTTGCGGCCCGTCCGGCGACGGCGTCAGCACGCAGGCGCGCGCATTGAAGAGGCGGGCCAGTTCGGCGCAGATCGCCTGCATCAGCTCCTCGTCATTGGCGATCGCCGTGAGTTGCCGCGAAAAGCCCGCGAGCGCGGCATTGTGGCGCGCGCTCGTCGCGGCGAGGTCCGCCTGGTCGCGTACCCGCGCCGCGAACTGGCTGGTGACAAAGGCGACCGAGAGCAGCACGACGACCGTGACGACATTTTCGGGATGGTTGATCGTCAGCGTGCCGACTGGTGGCAGGAAGAAGAAATTGTACGCCAGCGATGACAATAGGCTGGCGAACAGCCCGGCGCGCAGTCCGAACAGGCTGGCCGCCGCCATCACCGGCAGGAGGTAGAGCAGTGCGACATTGGCCAGGTTCAGAACCGCACCCAGCGCCGAACCGAAGGCCGTGACACCGGCCACCATCAGCGAGGACCATAGATAGTTTTCCGGCGGACCCCAGGACCCGGCTGATCGCCGTCGACCAACGAGAACAGGCGCGGCCGCCGCGTCCCTCTCCGCCGGAAGCACATGGATGGCAACGTCGCTCAGGCCGCGCACGAGCTGGTCGACGATCGAGCGGTGACGCAGTTCGAACCACCAGCTGCGCGACGATTTGCCGATGACGATCTGGGTCGCACGCGCCTCGCCGGCGAAGGCGATGAGACCTTCGACGACATTGGCCGCCGGTATCGTCGCGGTCGCGGCGCCGAGCTGGGCAGCGAGCGCCATCGCCCCGTTGATACGATCACGGTCAGCATCGGTGAGATCGCGAGATCGCCGCGTCTCGATATGGAGCGCAGTCCACGGCGCGCGCAATGCGTCCGCAAGACGCTTGGCGGCGCGCACCACGCCACCGGCATTGGGCATCTCGCTGGTCGCGACCACAACACGTTCGCCCGCCGCGAAACTGCCGGCAAGCGCGTGCGCCCGGACATAATCAAGCATCTGGGCATCGACCGCCTGAGCCGCCCGGCGCAACGCCAGTTCGCGCAGCGCCGTCAGGTTCGACTTGGAGAAGAAATGGTTGAGCGCGCGCGTCGCCTCTTGCGGGATATAGACCTTGCCGTCCTTGAGCCGTTCGATGAGTTCATCGGGCGGAATGTCGACGACCTCAATCTCGGCCATTTCGAGCACATGGTCCGGCACCGTTTCGCGCACGCGCACCCGCGTGAAGGAGGCGACCACGTCGTTGAGGCTCTCGATATGCTGGATGTTAATCGTCGAGAAGACGTCGATCCCGGCCGCGAGCAATTCCTCCACGTCCTGATAGCGCTTGGGATGACGGCTGCCCGGGGCGTTGGTGTGCGCCAGCTCGTCGACGAGCACCAGCGCCGGATGGCGCGCCAGGACAGCGTCGATGTCCATCTCGGTGATGATGCGGCCCTGATATTCGATATCCTTGCGCGGCACGACCTCATGCCCGCGCGTCAGCGCTTCCGTTTCGGCCCGGCCATGCGTCTCGACCACGCCGATCACGACGTCCACGCCTGCGCGTTTGCGCTGCATGCCGTCGGTGAGCATCTCATAGGTCTTGCCGACGCCCGGTGCTGCTCCCAGGAACACCTTGAGACGGCCACGGCCTTCCTGCGCTGCCTGACGCAGGAAGGCCTCTGGGCTGGGCCGATCGGTTATTTCCGGGCGTTCATTCACCCGCCCATATTCGCATGAACTTGGTCAAGCTGTCGATTGAGCATGAAGACATTGACATGCCGCTCGCCCAGCAGGCCGAGCAGCGGCTCATCGATCGAGCGCTCGACGAGCGCGCGCACCACAGGTTCAGCGAGGCCGCGCGCCTTGGCGATGCGCGGCACCTGGGCAAGTGCCGCTTCCGGCGAGAGATCCGGATCGAGCCCGGACCCCGACGCTGTGACGAGATCGGCCGGCAGCGCGCCGGTCATGCCTTCGGCGCGGCGCTTGTCGACATCGACTTTGATCCGGTCGGCCAACACCTTGCTGGTGGGCCCAAGGTTGGAGCCCGATGAAGCATGCCCATCATAGCCCTTGCCCGCGGCCGACGGGCGGGTCTGGAAATAACGGCCGGCGGTGAAGGCCTGGCCGATCACGGTCGAGCCGATCACCTTGTCGCCATCGCGCACGAGGCTGCCATTGGGCCTGGGACGGGAACAGCGTCTGGCCGACGCCGAGAATGGCGAGCGGATAGGCCAAGCCGACAAGGAGCGCGAACAACAGCGTCATGACGAGCGCTGGACGGATCGCGGAAGAAAAATCGGAACCCATATGCTTTACTCCTAGGCCAGGCCGAGGCCGTTGACCGCGAGGTCGATGATCTTGATGCCGACAAACGGCGCGAGGATGCCGCCCAGCCCGTAGATGGCGAGGTTACGCGCAAGGAGCGGCCCTGCCCCGATCGGCCGGTATTTCACGCCCTTGAGCGCCAGCGGCACCAGTGCGGGAATGATCAGCGCGTTGAAGATGATCGCCGACAGGATCGCGCTCTGCGGTGTCGCGAGGCCCATGATGTTGAGCACGCCCAGCCCCGGATAGAGTACGACGAACATCGCCGGGATGATCGCGAAATATTTGGCGACGTCATTGGCGACCGAGAAGGTCGTCAGCGATCCGCGCGTCATCAGCAGCTGCTTGCCGAGGCCCACGATCTCGATCAGCTTCGTCGGGTCGCTGTCGAGGTCGACCATGTTGCCCGCCTCGCGCGCCGCTTGCGTGCCGGTGTTCATCGCCACGCCGACGTCGGACTGTGCCAGCGCGGGCGCGTCATTGGTGCCATCGCCGCACATGCCGATCAGCTTGCCGCCCTCCTGTTCCTTGCGGATCAGCGCGAGCTTGTCCTCCGGCGTTGCCTGCGCGAGGAAGTCATCGACTCCCGCCTCGGCCGCGATCGAGGCGGCGGTGAGCGGATTGTCGCCGGTGATCATCACGGTACGGATGCCCATGCGGCGCAATTCGGCGAAGCGCTCGCGGACGCCCGCCTTGATGATGTCCTTGAGCGCGACCGCGCCGAGCAGTTGGCCATCGCGCGCGACCGCAAGCGGCGTCATGCCGGCACGCGCGATCTCGTCCGTAATGCGACGAAGTTCGGCCGCCGCAGCCGTGGACCCTGCGCCCGGATTGGCGCGGAGCACGGAATCAACCGCACCTTTCTGGATCAACATGTCGCCAAGCTTCACCCCGGAGATGCGGGTCTGCGCCGTGAACAGGATCACCTCGGCGCCCGCCGGGAGCAAGGCGGTCATGACACCGAACTTCTCTTTGGCCAGGACGACGATGGAACGGCCCTCGGGCGTTTCGTCGGCGAGGCTTGCGAGCAGGGCCGCCTCAGCCAATTCGGCGACACTGGCGCCGCCTACTGGTTTGAACTCGCTCGCCTGCCGGTCGCCGATAGTGATCGTGCCGGTCTTGTCGAGCAGCAGCGTATCGATATCGCCCGCCGCCTCGACCGCGCGGCCGGACTTGGCGAGCACGTTGAAGCGCACCAGCCGGTCCATGCCCGCAATGCCGATCGCCGACAAAAGCGCCGCGATGGTCGTCGGGATGAGCGTGATGAGCAGTGCCGTCAGGATGGTGACGGGGATGCTCCCGCCCGCATAGGAGGCAAAGCCGGGGATCGTGCCGACCGCGATCAAGAAGAGGATGGTCAGGCCCACCAGCAGGATCGTCAGCGCGATCTCATTGGGCGTCTTCTGCCGCTCGGCGCCCTCGACCAGCGCGATCATGCGGTCGAGGAAGCCCTGGCCGGGATCGACGGTGACGCGAACCTTGATGCGGTCGGAAATGACGCGCGTACCTGCCGTAACGGCGGAACGGTCGCCGCCCGCCTCCCGTATGACGGGCGCGCTTTCCCCGGTGATCGCGGCTTCGTTGACCGAAGCAACGCCCTCGATCACATCGCCGTCTGCCGGGATGAGGTCGCCCGTTTCGACAAGCACGATCTCTCCGGCACGAAGCCGGCTTGCGGGCACCAGCTCAAATGCATCATCGACTCCGAGAAGGAGCTTGGCCTTGAGTTCGGCCTTGGTGGCGCGCAGGCTTGCCGCCTGCGCCTTGCCCCGCCCCTCGGCCAGCGCCTCGGCGAAATTGCCAAACAGCACGGTAAGCCAGAGCCAGATGACGAGCTGGAGCTTGAACCCCACGGCGAGCTCGTCATGCCCGACGAAGAGCAGGATGGTCAGGAGCGCCGCCACGACGGCGGTGGTGAACATCACCGGATTGCGGATCAGATCACGCGGGTCCAGCTTGCGCACGGCATCGGCCATGGCCGGTCCCGCAAGCTCCCAGGAAAAGATCGACTTGGGAGCGGCATGAGGATGAAAGGTCATTGCTGTGTCCGCCTTAGAAAGTCTTGCCCGAGATCATCGCGAGATGATCGGCGATGGGGCCGAGCGCGACGCTCGGAAAGAAGGTGAGACCGCCCAGGATCAGGACGATACCCACGAGCAAGCCGATCCAGAGGGCGCCGGTCGTCGGGAAAGAGCCCGCCGATTCCGGCGTGTACTTCTTCGCCGCGAGGCTGCCCGAGATCGCCAGCATCGGTACGATGATGAAGAAGCGGCCGATCCACATCGCCACGGCCAGCAGCCCATCATAATAGGGGGTGGCGGCCGCCAGACCGGCAAAGGCCGAGCCGTTGTTGCCAACCGCGCTGGTAAAGGCGTAGAGGATCTCGGAAAAGCCGTGCGGCCCCTTGTTGAGCGGCCCGGCAAGCCCGGCCGTCGCCACGGAACTGATCGCGGTCAACCCCAGGATCGTGAGGGGCAGCACGGCGATCGCCAGGACAGCAAGCTTGACCTCACGACTTTCGATCTTCTTGCCGACATATTCAGGCGTGCGCCCGACCATCAACCCGGCGACGAACACCGCGAGGATCGCGAACAACAGGAAACCATAGACCCCTGCACCGACGCCGCCCACGACGACCTCGCCAAGCTGGATATTGAACAGCGGAATCAGGCCGCCCAGCGCCGTAAAGCTGTCGTGCATGGCATTGACCGCGCCGCAGGAGGCCGCTGTGGTGACGACCGAGAACACGGAGGATGCCGCTATGCCGAAGCGAACCTCCTTGCCCTCCATGTTCCCGCCCGCAATGCCGAGATGGTGAACGATCGGATTGCCGGCAGCCTCCTGCCAATAGGTGATCGTGGTGCCGGCGAGGAAGATGATGACCATGGCCGACAGGATCGCCCAGCCCTGCCGGGTGTTGCCCACGGCCTTGCCGAAGGTCCAGGTGAGCCCGAAGCCGATCAAGAAGATCGAGAGCATCTGGAGCAGATTGGTGAAGGCGTTCGGGTTCTCGAACGGGTGCGCCGAATTAGCGTTGAAGAAACCGCCGCCATTGGTGCCGAGCATCTTGATCGCTTCCTGGCTGGCGACCGGCCCCAGTGCGAGCACCTGCTTCGCGCCCTCCAGCGTGGTCACGTCGACCGATCCCGCCAGCGTCTGCGGCACGCCATTGGCAACCAGCACCAGCGCGTAGACGATGCAGACCGGCAGCAGGAGATAAAGGGTGATCCGCGTGGCATCCGCCCAGAAATTGCCGATCGTCTTCGCCTGGCGCCGCGCAAAACCGCGGAAGAAGGCAAAGGCGAGCGCGATGCCCGTGGCGGCCGACAGGAAATTGTGGATGGCGAGCCCAAGCATCTGCGAAAGATTGCTCATCGTCGCCTCCCCGCTGTAGCTCTGCCAGTTGGTATTAGTGGTGAAGCTGACAGCGGTGTTCGCGGCCAGATGCTCCGGCACTGCCCCTATGCTTTGCCGCCCAGCAAACGCGACTGCCGATCACTCACTACTGTGGAGGCGGGATGCATGCTGTTCACGCATCCGCAAACCGGCCGGCTATTCTATGTCCGGTTTATAGAGCCGAAGCGCGCGACCTAATCGAAAAACGCAGAAGCGCGCCTCGAAGCTTACCCTCGGCAGCCCATGCGGATGGGTGCGGCGGTTATCGAAGGCCCCATGGCCAACCTTCCAGCCGTCGGCGCTGGCGGAACCATAGCCGGTGAAGAGCAGCACTTCGTCCGGTTCCATCTCCGGGAAATAGTGTCAATGCTGCGCCGGATTATAGTGGATCTCGCCGATGGTGAAGGACGGGTCGGCCAGCCCTTCCGCATTCTCGGGCGCAAGTATTCCGGTGCGCGGCGAGATGTCGGCATCTGCGAGCGTACGACGATCGCAGATGGCAAGCGGCACGTCCTGCGGCGCGCCCGAAACCGCCCGCCAGGTCTGGATGATCATCATTCGCGAATATTCGGGAGGACCGCCGATGTTGCGGGCCGAGGCGAGCGCCACTTCGGGGTAATAGTCGATATGAACGAAGCTTGCCGGAATGCGGTCGTCGATGACGCCGGTGGGCCGTTCTAACCGGCGGCGGCCGACCAGCCGTTCGCCATAGCGCACCAGCAGGGCGCTGCCGCTCGACGGCGGACCACGCGCGCGCCGAGGAAATCCTTGAGGAACACGGCCATTTCCTCGTGATAATCCCGCGCCAGCGTGCCCTTGTCCCGCTCCTCGGCAAAAGCTGACTTGTGACGGATCAGTTCGAAACCCTCGCGGTCGAGCGACGGCGCGGCGACGCGCGCATCGCGAATGTTGAGGGCGTCGGCACGACGCGGTTGTCGGGATAGCCGGGAACGGCAACATCATCTGGCATTCCGGGCTCTTCGTCCCGGCGTGAGAACCCCAGCAGCGCTTCAATCACCCGGTCCTCTCCCGCCATTCCCGCGATAGGCGGTCTACCTGCCGCCTGTTGAGGGGCAATCTACTCACCAAACGCGCATTGCACACCCCCATTTTGCAATTTTCCGGCGGCTTGAGATATTTGACCGGCATCAAAGACTCTGGGGGCGGAGCGGTTCAGGAACGAGCCAATCCCTACCGAATGGAGTTAAACCCATGTCTTCCTTGTTGATGCAAACGCCCGTGTTGATCTTCGGGGGCATGATGCTGACCTTCGCCGTTACGATGATCCTCACCTGTATCACCGACGCCCGCCACGGTTAGCACCAACCGCGGCCTAAGCGGCAGGCTTCCATGGCGTCAGGGATGGCACGACCCACGCGCTGGCTGATCATCAGAGGAAGTAATCCCGGCTGGTCGGTTGTGCGGCCGGCTCAAACCATTTTGCCTGCCATTCCGGAGTCAGCTTGAGGAAACCGCCGGCCTGGGTCGCCGGTGGAAGGCCAGTAGCAATCAGCGATTTTCGTAGCTGGTCCTTCAGCTTGGCGCGCATGACATAATGGTCGTACACGTCGAGCACGTGGATCGCGTAGGAGATGGCCAGCGGCTGGTTGCCGCGAATGATCAGCAGGTTCTCGTCATTCTGGTACGACGCCTTGTAGCCAAGATTGGCTGCCGGTGATGACCGTGCAGTTCACCGGGTCGAGCGGATCGATCACGATGATCTTGTCATGGATGATCGCGTGGCCGGCGGTGAGCAGTTCTGGTCGCAAATTGCCCAGCTGCTGCGTGATGGCAGCCGCCCGGATCATGACCACCCGGCTGGTGTCGCCGCCCGGCCACCAGATCGCGCGCTGCGGAAGTTTCGCCTCGGTGCCATCGGGCTTGGTGTAGGTGGTGGGGCCGTCGCCGCCGGCCGCCGGCGGCAAGGCTTTCGGATCACTGATCGCCCCCTGCACCAGCAGTCCGGGGCGTTCGGCCGCGAGCTGGGCCGCAGTGCCGATGATGTTCTGGTTACCGCCCATGCCCGGCAGGAAGGTCAGGAACAGCAGCGCATCCTGGGCGTGCTCCATCAGCGAATACACGCGCGCCAGATCGGGCGGCGTCGGGGAGGTCGCTGTCTTGGTGCTGGTGCGGGTGTTCGGCGAAAACAGCACCTCGACGTTCGTCTTGCCGTCCGCGAGCAGGATCGGTGCGGATGGATTGGCGTTATCGCCGCGAAGCGCCTGTCCCTGAACCCCCTTGTTCGGCGCGAAGCCTTCGATCGTATCGCGGCCCTGGCGTGCACTGCTGGGCTGTCCTGCGGGCTGGGCGTCCGCATGCAATTTCTTCCAGTAGTCGAGATAGCGGCCCGCCACCGCCTCGTCCTCGATCATGATCGCGTTGTTGGATTGGGTGCACAGCCCTGTCTCGGTCCAGTTGGTGCTGCCGGACAGCATCACCTTCGCGATGCCATGCTCAGCATAGACGATGAACTTGTTGTGCCCGATATGGCTCGAATTGTTGAACAGCCGGTCCTGCACCTCGGTCGGCGCCAGCGCGTGCAGGGCCGCGCGCGCATCATGATTCTCGGTATCCCAGACCATCGGCAGCTTTGGCACCGGTGGGTTTCGCTTCGGATTGGGATCATCCGACCCCGCCGTCGACAGGATAAGATGCAGCTTACCAGCCTGCGCCAGCCCCTTCAGCCGGTCGATCAGTTCCTGATCATGAAGTTCGTACAGCGCCAGATAGAGCTCGCCGGCCCCCTGTTCCGCGCGGGCGATCAAGGCGGTGAGGAAGCCGAGCACATCAGCGGTGAGGAACGTGCGGATCGGGTCGTTCGGGATCGGAATATGCTTCTTGAGCGTGGCGAGAAGGCCCGGCGTGACGCCGAGCGTCGGTCCCGCCGAAACGCCACTGGGTCTGGCACCCTGGACCGCCTCCAGTTGCTGCAGCAGATTCTGCGTCGACAAAATACCGTTGGTGTAAGTCGCGCGAACCTGGCCATATTCGTGCGTAACGTCGATCCACGGCGTCTCCATGCCGGCGTCGAGGAACGCGAGCGGGTGGCGCGGGCCGTCATATCGCGGCTGACCTGCCTGATCTTGATAGGGTGCCGTGTCCGACACCGGGACCGCTTCCAGCCCATCCCGGGCCAGCCCGACCGGGCGGATTTCATATTTCACCTTGAAATCGATCGGGCGCACCGCCGCGGTATTGCGAGAGCGCCACAAGGTCAGATCGCGCCATTCATATTGTTGGATTGGCCAGACCGAACTGTCCTGGTTGAGCCAATCCGGGTTCGACTGGTCGGTGAAGGCAATCCAGGTTGGCAAGATGCGCCGCTGGCCATCCTCATGGATCCGGGCGATCATGAAGCCGAGGCAGTCGGCGATCGGCGCGTCCGCCTGCCATGCGAGATAGGCGACTTCGCCGTTGCACCACGCGCCCGTCTTGACGATCCTGCCCACAGATCACCCCCCACCGCTGCTGTCGGCATCAAGCCGGCCGAATCTTCCCAAGACCGTGATCATAGAAAATACTTGTTGTCGAACGGTGACAAGTGCAATTTTGGCACAAAGGCATGAATTGATTCGAAGTAGCGTAAAATAAATGTCTCCCGCATGTTCAACGAGTGGTTGCCTATGTAGAAGTGATGGCGGCAGGCACCCGAGGCAATTCCACCTCTGCGAGGATGATAGCGACGGTGCAGGCCAATCTCGACTTTGGCCGGCAGCATTTAGCTGTTCAATCCGCTGGTAGGATCAGCCGATCCCAACCTGGGTGACGACCAGTTTCCCCGAAAAGCAGGGTCTCCTCAGAGTCCATCCGAGAAATCATGTTGAGCGGCCGAGGCGCCGGACGAGGAGCATGATGGAGGCGGCGTAAAGGAAGACTCTGGCGGAGTTGATGGTGGCTTCGACGTCTTTGGCGAGGCGTCGGTTTCGGTTGATCCAGGCGAAGAAGCGCTCGACCACCCAGCGCCGTGGAAGGACGACGAAGCCGACTTGATCGGCGATTTTCCGGACGATTTCGACGGTGATGCCGGTGGCTGTCCTGACACGATCATGATCATAGGCGCTGTCGGCGAAGAGCTTCTCGATGAACGGAAAGATAGGCCGCGACGCCTGCAGCACCGGCCCGCCGGCATCACGGTCCTGCACATCGGCAGGGTGGGGCTCGAGCACCAGGCCGCGTCCATCGGTATCGACAAGAGCATGGCGTTTGCGGCCCTTGATCTTCTTGCCGGCGTCATACCCCCGTGGTCCGCCGCTCTCGGTCGTCTTCGCGCTTTGACTATAGATGATCGCCGCAGACGGACTGGCTTCGCGCCCGACGCGTTCCCGGTCGGCGATGACCAGCGCATGGTTGATCTTTTCGAACAGGCAGGTGTCGCGAAAGACCGAGAACCAGTGGAAAACCGTGCTTCGTGGCGGAAACTCGCGGGGCAGAAGGCTCCAGGCGACGCCGCCGCGCAGGACATAGAAGATCGCGTTCACAATCTCGCGCATGCTCCATTTATGCGGCCGGCCTCGCACTGGCGAACCGGGCAAATACGGCGCGATGATTGCCCACTCCTCGTCCGTTAAATCGGTTTCATATCGCAAATTCTTGCGGCTATGCTGCCGCCGGGTGACCGGGGTCCACATGATAGCTCCAGATCAGGTCTTACAACCCTCTGGAATCACAGCAATCCCGGTCGCTCAACCCTTTCTCGGATGGGCTCTCAGCGCTTGCGGAGAAAAGGATTGCGTCCTTGGTCGAGGACAAAATCGGGACGTGAGGCTATGAACTCGTCCACGGCAGTCCGGCAGCCGCCATAGTCATGATAGTCGTCGATGATGATGATGCCGCCCCGGCCCAGCTTGTCGGCACATGCCTGCAAGCAATAGCGTACCGGATCATACCAATCGCAATCCAAATGGACGAGTGCGATGGCATCGACATCCGCGGTCGGCCAGGTTTCCTCAAAAAGCCCCTTGCAGAGCTGGATGATCTTTCCGTCGACCGGGTAACCATGACGCTGAAACGCCGCCTTCACGTCACCGAACAGGTCGGTCCGGTATCCATAATATTCGTCTCCGGCAATCCCATGCGACTGTCCCGACTTGATGATCTCGAATCGTGCCTTCGATTTGGAATCGTCCTTGGCGGACACTGGCGGCGGAATCATCCCGAACACGTCAAAGCCGAAAAACCGGCGACCTTCGCGCGCCTGGCTGGCCAGAATGATCCCGGAACCACCCAAAGCCACCCCAAATTCAAGGATGTCGCCCGGCACCGCTGCCGTGGCCTTCATCGCCGTTGCAATGCGCTCAAGCTTTTCAAGCGACAGATAGGTCAGGCGATTGTTGACGACAGCGCGCGTGACCGGTTCGAGCATCCGATACCGAAGCCTATGACGTAGCGCACTGAGAAATTGCATAGGTTTGTCCTTCTTCAGCCCGGAGTGCGTATCGCGCGCCGAACTTTGAACCCCGTTCATGACAGGGTGTGGCAGGCATGGGGCATAATGAGCCAGAATGACCAATTCTGCCCCTATTTGTGACGGCAGGCTGCTCTTGGACAATCGTCGGATAGTGCCGTGAGCTGTTGCTCCTCACCCGAGTCGATCCTACGAAGCCAACCATCGATTCTCGCGGCCATTCCACGCTGCGTCGGCCACCGTGTGCCTGCAACGGGCCGCCTCCCCAGGCTTTACTGACTGTGCGAGACCGCTAGGGGACGGCGCACGGCAACTGAGTGGCAAACAATGTGAAGGCGATTGAGACCGGCCAGCGCGAACATCATTGGGACGCGATCCGCGCGCTGTTGATGCTGCTGGGCATCCCCTATCATGTCGCGCTGTCCTATCGGTCCGATCATGCCTGGATCGTCCATTCCGGCGAGGGCGCGCCTGTCTTCATCTACGTGGCCGAGTTCATCCATTTCTTTCGGATGCCCGCCTTTTTCTTCATCGCCGGCTATTTCGCCGCACTCCTGCTCGCGCGTCGCACGCCGACAGAATGGTTGCGCGGGCGCTTGGTGCGACTGGGCGTGCCGTTCGTCGCATGCCTCGTCACGCTGGTTCCGCTCCTCAATCTCGTGTGCGAGGCATCGAACCTGCCGCTCGGCGAGGCGCTCGCCTCGTGGCGTTACAATGCCGTCACCTCCGGCGGCTATTGGGTACGGCATCTGTGGTTCATCATTGTGCTGCTCCAATGCAACGCCGCCGCCGCGCTGCTCGTCCGGCGCTTTCCCAGGCTTCGTACCGCGTCAATGGGGCCCGCGCTCGATGACTGGCTCGCACGCCATTTTCTGTTGGCGCTCGTTTCGGTCGCGGTGGGGATCGGGCTGTGGGAGGCTGGATCGATCGAGCTTTTCTACAAAGCGGGCCTTGCGACGAACCTGCCGCAGGAGATCCTCCGGCTCGACGAGCTGCCCGAATTCGCTCCCTTTTTCCTGCTCGGCGGCATTCTGAACCGGGCACCGCGTACGCTTGAGCGACTGTATTGCTTTGCTCCCTCGATCACGTTGGTGGCCGTCGTCTCGCTCGCCACAAGCCTCATCTTTCTCGACGACATTCCCCCGCCGCTCGCTCGCTTCGTCTCGGCCATCGCAGCGGTCTCGACGACGCAATTGATCATCGCCGTCACCAGGCTCACTGCAATCCACCCTTACCGGTTGATCGAACGGCTCGTGCCCGCGTCATTCGTGATCTACCTGTTCCACATGCCAATCATCCTTGTCCTGGTGAGCATCGGCCAGCATCTCGCGCTGCCCCTCAGCATCAAAGCGGCCCTTGTGATGCTGCTGGCACTGGTACTTTCCTATGGGGCATGGCGGATCATAGACCGGTCCCCTTTGCTGAGTTTTCTGTTCAATGGCACGAAGCTGCCTGGCAGGAAGCCAGCCAGGGAGCGCCTAGTGCTGATATCGCAGGCATAACGTTCGTGGCAGCACCGACAAATTGCATCAGAAGCCGTAGATCAGTGTCAGCTTGCTCAACGTGTCCAATGTCTGGGTTGTGAGCCGGGTCTGTGTTTCATAGTCGAAAGCATAGGAAAACCGGGCGGTCAGCCGTTGCATGATCCGTGTGTCCAGCGAGGTCTGTGTGCTGAGCGTCTGGACTTTGTCCTCGAGGTAGCTGGTGCCCACCTGATGAAGCGACACCGTAGGGGTCAGCTTCCAGCCAAAATCCAGCGAGGAGCGCAGCCCGACCTTCGTTTCTCTGGTATCGTCGACATAATCCACATGGCGTACCGAAGGCCCTGCGTCGACCGACAGCGAGACCGCCGGGCCGTCGAGCAGCTTATAGCCGATCCCTGCCGAGGTCGAATAGCGAGACGCGAAGCCAGTCGAGGGGTCACGCTCATATTGCGCGAGGGCATAGCCAAAGCCCTTCTGATTAAATTGGTAGCGCGGCTGATATGAACCGATGAACTGCTCGCGCGACGTGATGCCATTTGCGCGCCGAAGGTCGAGGCTTCCATAAACAGTATGCGTCCACAGCAACCCTTCGCGCTTGAGCGTCAATGAGGCGCTCAGCCCCAGTTCGTCGGACGAACCTGTCGAGCGAAAGCCGCCGAATTCACCCTTCCCGCTCCAGAGGTCGGTTATTCCTGCCTGTTTGACCGCCTCCACATGCCGGGCCTTCGCCTGCTTCTGCTGGGACTCGATCATCGCCGCCACTTCGTCTTTCGCACCCGGATAGAGCTTTCGCACCAACTTCGCGACGGTTTCGGCATCGGCATCATTGCCGCTGTCGAGCGCAGTCCGCAGCATCTGGCGGACCGGTTCCGGCAGGGCGGAGGGCTGGCTGGGCGCCTGTGCGGCCTCTGCTGCGGCGGCATTGGCTGGCGCTGGCAATGCTTCGAGAGGCTGGTCGGCTTTCGCCGGAACCGCCATGACCATGGGCAGAGCGAGCAAAACCGTCTTCGTCATCGCGCCCTAAAATATCGGTGGCGCATGCCGGTACAAGCGCAATGCGCCGGACCGATTGCCAAAACGGATTTGCAGCGCGGATCCGGCCCGCGGACGTCATTGGCCGCAAAATGACCTTCCGCTCACCCCGAATTGGCCCCGGAAGCCGAACGTGGCGGGAACGGCCTGCTAATGCTTAATCGATTGCAGCATCGGAAGAGTCACATCTTATGCACTTAATCTGCAACACCTGCAGCTCATCAGTGCCGCGGGTCAGCAGTGAGCCAGCGTCGAGCCTGCTCTTGCTTACGCTGCTGCGGAGGCTGGAATCTCGCACGCTCGGTGTTGATGGAAATGGGCCTGTCTGTGCTACTCGCGCCCATTACAATGCTGACGCAGACATGTGCGCTCATCACCATTCTGCTCGGCGTCAGGGCGCCATGGAATGCTCAGGTGCGCCGCCGCGATGGCCTGGATTTCCGAGATATTCTGCCGGCCTATATCGGGCATCTGACGCTTGGGGGGCTCTTGTTGGGACTGGTCTTCATCGACATACGCCTTGCACTGATGTTGTCCCCCATCAGTATCGGACTTCTTGCGGCACCGTGGCTCGTGAGCTGGACGACCGACGCCGAACTGGGCGAGACAATGCGGCGCAGAGGGATCTTTGGGGCGCCTTTGGCCGATATTGAGATCGGAAAGGAAGAAGATGCCTCTTCCGGGCCAGCATTGGGGAAACCGCCATTTCGTCGTGCGTATGAGCGATCATGAAGCCCCTCACCCCATGACGGCAAGTGTCGAGGAGAGGATGAAGCCACCCAGCGCCATCGCGCTAGCGAAGGCAAGCAGCAGGGCGCGGCGATGGTACCAATGCGGGGTATGGCGATGATAAAAGCTGTCGAATGGCGCTGGCGCCATTTCCGGCATGCGATGCCTTCTGGTCAGGGTCATTTCAGTCTCCTTGCGACCCTGATATGGCTGGGTGACTTGCGATCTGGTTACCGGGCCAACTTAACAGGCCGTAAAATCGTCAAAAAACTGTGTAATTCCAGCAGGGCGCGGCTTTCGCACGGTCCAGCGCCGATCGCTTGTTGCAGTGCAAGAAAAATGCACAGTTTCCACTCGTTACTGCGGTGAGATGACGGGACTATGCCAAGACTGAATCATGAAGCGTAACAGCACCATGCCATGCATGTTCGCGGGGATTCAATGATGGACGCCAGGCTGCAACAACGGCCCAGCCTGCTCAAGAGGACCGGGAGCCCGGTTGATGAGGAAGCCCTGATCGACCTGCACGGATTAATGCGGATCATCCAGCGACGCCGTTCCCTCATTCTCGCGATAAGCGCTGTCATGGCCATTGCGGCGATCGCCGGCTATTTCCTGACGCCGCCCCGCTATATCGGACAGACCACCGTGGCCCTCGAGCGCGGCGCGGAGCAAGTCATCAAGGTCGATCAGGTCACGCCGACCGTTGATCCGGACTCCGCGTCGGTCGATACCGAAGTCGAAGTCCTGAAATCGCCCGGACTCGCGGGCAAGGTGGTCGACAAGCTGAAACTGACCCGGAATCCCGAGTTCAACCCGGCGCTTGAAGCTGGAACGCCGATTACGGCCGATGCGGCCCGGCGCGGAGCCATTGCCCATGTGCTCAAATACCTGACGGTCGAGCGGAACGGGTTTTCATATGCCATCGACATTACATATGAGTCCAAGGCCCCACAAACAGCCGCCAGCGTCGTCAATGCCCTGGCCGAGATTTATATAGCCGATCAGATCGGAGAGAAATCCGACGCCACGCAGCGGGCCAGCAATTTTCTTGAAGGCCAGCTTCAAAAGCTGCGGGACCAGGTACAATCCGCCGAAGCGGCGGTCGCGCAATATCGGGCGCGACACGGCCTGTTCGATGCCGGCCAGAACAGCAGCGTCACCCAGGGAGAGGTTGCCGGCCTCAACTCGCAGCTTGCCCAGGCGCGCGCGCAGCAGGCCGAAGCCGATGCCCGGCTGTCGACCGCACGATCGCAGCTCGCGCGGGGCAGGACCGGCGAGGAGCTGGGCGAGGCGCTCGATTCGCCCGTCGTTAGCCAGCTCCGCGCCCAACGCGCCCAAGCCAGCGCCAAGGTCGCCTCCCTTCGCCAGCGCTATGGCCCGCGCCATCCGGACTTGAAGAATGCCGAGGAGGAACTGCGGGACATCGACGATCAGATCAACGGCGAAGTCAAACGCATCGTTGCCAACGTCACTATTCAGGCGAACGCCGCAGGCCAGAGAACCGCGTCAATCAACCAATCCGTAAACCGGACGGAGGGCACGCTGGCAGCCAATAATGCAGCATCGGTCGGACTTGCCGAACTGGAGCGCAAAGCTGAATCGACGCGCATTCTCTACCAGGCCTTTCTGGATCGGTACAAACAGACGCAGGCGCAGCGCGGGCTTGAACGCAGCAACGCCTATATCATTGCGCGCGCGCGCGTGCCCACCGCTCCATCCTCGCCCAATCCGCTGATTTTCCTGGCGCTTGGCGTTGTCGCGGCGGTTGCGGCTTCGACGATTGCGGTCGCGATCCTGCAATTGCTCGAACGTGGCATCGAAACCAGCGACGGCATTGAACGGAAATTGAACATAGCGGCGTTCGGTTCCATTCCCGACACGGCCAGACTGCCGGAACTCGACAAGGAAGCGTCAGCATCTCCGCCGGTCCAGTTGATTGTGGACAGGCCGCAATCCTCGTTTGCGGAGGCATTTCGCCGCCTGCGTACTTCCATCCATTGCGCTCAGCCTGGCAAGGACTCGCTCGTCGTAGCCGTAACCTCCAGCCTGCCGGGCGAAGGCAAGACCACATCTGCGATCTGCCTTGCCCGCTCGGCGGCGTTGGCTGGTGTACGGACGATTCTGGTCGATTGCGATCTTCGCCGTCGCGCCTCAAATGCGCAATTCGATCCCCTGAAGTCTATCGGATTGGGTGCGCTGCTGAAGGGCAAGGGTACGCTGGACGATGCGGTGTTCCTCGATGACGCTACCGGACTTTATATCCTGCCCCGGCGACCGGACGACCAACACACACAGCCGTTTGCCGACACTGCCGCTTTTGCCGCATTGGTCGCCGATCTGCGTGACCTGTTCGAGTTCGTCGTGCTCGATACCCCGCCCGTCCTGCCCATCGACGACAGCCGGGTCATATCGGCAAAGGCAGACTGCGTCGTGATGCTTGTGCGCTGGCGCAAGACGCCCGCCAAGGCAGCCGAACTGGCTCTGCGTCACCTTGACGAAGTCGGGGCCAATGTCATCGGCGTGAGCCTGGCAATGGTCGATGTGAAGGCGCAGGCCCGCGTCGGTTTCGGCGACGTCGGCTATTATTACAACAGCTACAAAAGCTATTATGCCTGACGCCTTGATACCGGAATGACGCCGAACGCCGACGCCCTCGCGCCCGCATTCGGGCTCGCGGTCCTTGTCCCGGCGACGGTGGTGCTATTCGTCATCGCGCTGATGGCGGGCAGGAAGATCCAGAGTCTGCCAGGCCGCTTCCTCTTTACCGCGCTTTGGGTACGGATGATTCTGGGCGCCTATCACGTCTATATGTTCAAACCCCTGGCGGCGGGACTTTCCGGCAATGCGCTGGCGTCGATCGCCATTGTCGGCATCGGGCTGGCAATCATCCGCGTGCGCCATCTGATGCTGACCATATTGCTGCCCGCCTATCTGCTCATGGCGCTGGTCGCTCTCAGTGGCGTGCTGAACGGCGATATGGCAGGGGTGATGAGCGTCATCGTCAAATATGCCTATTTCATCGTCATTCTGATCGCCGCGTTCGAGGCATGTCGGCAGGATGGGACGGAACAGTTGATGCCTCTCCTCATCTGGGCATTCGCGCCGCTGCTTGTCTTCCAGTGGCTTTCGCTGGCGCTGCACCTTCCCAAGGGGTCGGAGTCCGGCGACGGGCTGGTATGGATTGGCGGCTATAATCATGAGGCGGCCTTTTCGGTCGCTCTCACAGCGGGCTTCGTCGTCGGCTGTCTTGCCCGCCGGCTGCATCCCGCGCTTCGTTTCGGCTTTCTGGGTGCGGCTTTGGCAGGCATTTTCCTTGCCGGTTATCGCACGACCATTTTCGCCGCTGCACCCGTCGCGCTGGCCGCCTTTTGGGTGGCGATCACGCAATATGTGAGGCCGGAACAGCGCCGGGCGGTGGCTACGGTCGCGCTCGTCACCGGCCTGGTTGGAGCGGTTGGCGTGGCCGTGACCTATCAGTCGCACTTCGCCGACCTGGGCACATTCCTCTCCAACCCTGGCGCACTCATCAAACCGCCTCGCGAATTCACGCAGATCGAGCGGAATATCATGTCGGCCCGGCCGCTCATCTGGAGCGAATATCTCTATGCCTATGCCCATGGTCAGCCGTTCCAGCATCTGTTCGGTTTCGGACCGGAATCCTGGATAAAGGCATTCGACGTCTATCCGCACAATACGCTGATCAGCACGCTTTACGAGCTTGGGACCTTGGGCGTTATCGCCATGGTCATGCTCTGGACAGTGATGGCAGGCCTGATGCTCAAGGTACGGCGGCATGAGCGCTTGATGCTCGCCGCCGCCCATTTGAGCTTCATCATACTGAATTTCGCGACAATGCCGTTCTGGCAGATGGAAGGACTGGCGCTCTATGGCGTGCTGTGCGGCTATACGCTGTTCAGTGCACGAGCGGCCAGGCTTCAGCGCCGTGGCGCCTTGCAGGGCGGATGGACGGCGCCCAACGGCCGTCAACGCTTGCCAAGAAGCGTGCGCGCGACCTGAAACGCCTCGGCGCGCGTCCACGCCTGGTGAAACCCCTGATATTCAGCGGTCCATTGCCGGGCGAAGGCGCTGAGCTTGCCATAGCTGTTGTCGAGGGCGACATGCGGGATGTCGAGCAGCAGCGACAATATATGCGCGTGCAGCCGATCGGTGACCACCACGCGTCCCTGCGAAAGCATGGCCAGGCCGCGCTGCACCCGCCGATGCGCGAGCATCTGGTAGCGGCGCAGACGTTTGCCCTGCTCGCTTGCGGGGAGGAACGACTCGATTTTCGCCCGCGCGCGCATCAAATTGCGTTCTGTCCCGCTCTCATACAGCCAATCGCCGCTGATGGCGTCCGCTGGCGCGGCCATGACATCCTGCACGCTTTCGTGATCGGTCCGGAGCAAGGCGAAGATATCCGTCTTCGCCTGCCCACGCTGGAAGCGGCCAAGACGGAGAGCGGCGTCGGGGCAAAGCCGAATGTCGCAATCGAAATGGCGCTCGGCCAAATCGCGCGACCGGGCGTCGCGCACCAGCAGCGTGAAGGCGCCATGCGCGCGAATGGCGTCCGCCATCTCCCGGGCGGCTTCGTCATTATCATAATATAGGGATTGGGGAAGCTGCACGATCGGGCGTCCGGGGAACTGGCGGAGCAGGCTCAGGCGCAGTTCTTCATGCCTCGACCAGGTCGTGCCGAAATTCCCGCCGCCATGGATAAGGATCGGCCCTTCCGGTGCCGCCTCCTGCAGATCGCCGGCAGAGAAATTCTTGAGCGCCGCCGTATAGTCAGGCGTGCGGCCATGATCGCGGAGCCAGGCCATCTCCCCCAGCCAAATCGCGGAATCGCCAACATTCGAGTGGTCGGGAAAATCGACCAGCGCCACTGGTCCCGGCGGTATGATGGCTGCAAAGACATTGCCCACCAGATCGCGCAGCGTCCGGACCAGTTCGTCGGCGGTTTGCCGACTCTCCACATGAGACACCGCAGTCATCGTAGCCGCCGCAACGTCTTGAACAGCAGCGCGCGCCATAGCGGTGAAAGGGTGATCAGCGCTACGCCGTAGACCAGCGCACCGGCCACGATGTTCAGCAGGAGAAAGAGCAAGGGACCGGCATGGGCATAGGTTCCCAAGGACAGCGCAAGATGCAGGGTCACCCCCATCACCGCCGACGCTGTCAGCGGCTGCCATATAGCGGCCCATGTCTGGCTTAGACCGATCCCCGACACCCGCTTCAGCAACATGATTTGCAGGGGCAGGGTCAGATAAGAGCGAGCGACATAGGCCCATGCCACAGCAAACAGGCCATAGGGTGCGGCCACGATCGTGAAGATCGCAGTCAAGCTCAACTGACAGAGCGAAATGATGAGCAGGCTCTTGCTCGCCCCCAGCGCGCCCAGCGACGGCGAGGCGAACTGGTTCAGCGTGAAGGGAAGCGCCATGAAGGCGAACACCTGGGCAAGCAAACCCGCCTGTGCCCATTTGTCGCCGAAGACGACAGGAACGGCGAGCGGCGCCACCGATCCGAAACCGACCAAGGCGGGAAAGGAGATGACCGCCGCCTTGGAAATCATCCACTGATAGGCGCGCCTCAGTTCAACCGGATCGTCCTTGACCCGCGCCAGGGTCTGCATCGCCACTGTCGCAAAGGGCCGGATGGCGCCGTTCGAAATTATGTCCACCGTGCGCCAGGCGGTGCGATAGACACCGACGGCGACGAGGCCGATCACATTGCCGATCACCAGTTCCTGCATGCGCGTCGTGGCGAGATAGACGATCTGGGTCGCGGTCAGGCTTCCGTTGATGCCGAGGTTTCGCTTCAGGATGTCCCAGTGCCACGCCCATCCGGGGCTCCAGGCATAGGAGGCGCGCGAAAGGACGGTGCTGACGATCTCCGTGACGATCCGCTGGATGACCAGAGCCCACAGGCCAAGACCCGCAAACGCCGCCACGACCGCCGTCCCGCCGCCGATGAGGCCGCTCGCGACCGACCGAAGCGCCGTCGTCTTGTGCCCAAAGCTGCGCAGGCGTAGCGCCATATGCGTCTGGCCCAGTGCGGAAATCGGCAAGACGATGCTGAGGACTTGCAGGGGCACCGCGATCTGCGAGGCGTTCATGAAGATGGCGAACGGATGTGCGAGCGCCAATATGACGCCGCAGGCAATAAGGCTGAAACCCATATGGCTTCGATAGACCGTGTCGGTGAATGCGTCGCTCAGCTCGGGCTCGCGCGCGATGGTCTGGATGAGGCCGGCAGCGCTGATCGTCCGGAAAACCTCGGCGAAAATCGCCATGATCGCAAAGGAGCCGATGTCGGCGCGGCTCAGCAGCCGTGCGAGCAGGACGAAGACGACGAAAGAAAAGAACTGGTCGGACATGAAACGGACGATCGACCAGCCGACCGAATGTTTGCTTTGCCGCCGCAAATGGGTGTCAAACCGCGCCCCGCGCGTCGATGCATAGGGATCAGCCGCCACGCGGCACGCCCAGTTTTTTCATACGAATCCGCTGGCGGTCGACCCAGCGGGCAAGCCGCTGGCTCGGTGCATGGAAGACTTCGCTGCGCTGGGTATCGTAACGGGCCGAGCCAATCCCCGATTCGACGAATTCCTCAATGACCGGCGCGGGAAACAGCGCAAGATTACGGATGCCATGTTCCCAGGACCGGTCCATCTGGTCATCAATGGGCCGCTTGATGGTCGCGCATGCCCGCAGGAAAGCCTGCGCGCCCCCCAGCGTGATCGCATAGGCTTGGGTACCGAATGGATAGCCCACAAGTTCCACAATGGTTCGAGAACGCTGCAGAAAATCCTTGGCAACTACCCGGCTGTATGTCGGCCGTTTCGAATAGAGCCGCAAATAGGGCAAGTCCCGGGCCGCAAGGTCCGTGGCTGCAAGCTGCGCCAGGAAGGCCCAATCGACGATCGTGTCGTCTTCCAGCACGATACACTGGGCGATGCCCTCCTCCACCATCTCCTGCCAAATGCTGAAATGACTGACATAACAGCCGATCTCGCCGCTTGTGAGCGGTCGCCCCTTGTTGCGTTCGACGGCCTTGGCATCGAGAACAAGGCCCTCGGTCAGGTCGGTGCGGGCATCAAAGAAACGCCATGGAACCTGCGCGGATTGGGCGCGCGCGGAGAATGCGGCACGGCGGTCACGGGCATTGGTCATCGATATCACGACGACCGGGCAGGAAAATTTAGTCTCAGCCATGATCGCGCAGCGAAGCGAAGTCCTTTCGGTATCGGCTAATGGCGGACAGTCCATCGCGACAGGCCCATGACAAGTGGCCTTGAGCAAATCGGATTTTGCACTGCAATGCAAGCTGACCCATGCTGCCATGTGGAGCGGATGCGCCATAAAGAGCCGAATTAGCGATGATTTCAATCGGGGCAGGAAGTACCGGCACAGTTCGACGGGCTTCCCGACCGGCTCGCCTTCGCATCTGCCGCAAATGCTTGACCGCCCATCGCGACTGCGCAAGCCTTGGTCCAACGAATGTTGTCGCCCCTGAAACGTCGCAGGTATCCAGATGCATACACCCCTGGTCAGCGTAATCGTGCCCGTGTGGAATGGTCGCGGCTTGATCCGCCGCTGTCTCGACGCCCTTCAGTCGCAGACGATCCCGCCGCACCAATTTGAAATCATCGTGGTCGACAACGGTTCGACCGACGGCACGGCGGATGTCGCCCGGTCAGTGCCGGACGTCGAAGTGCTCGTGGAACCTCGCCCCGGTTCCTATGCAGCCCGCAACCGGGGCCTTGCGCATGCTCGCGGCGCCTATGTAGCCTTTACTGACGCCGACTGCCTGCCCGCCCCCGACTGGCTCGAAAAGGCACTCACGGCTGCGGGACGTCATCCCGACGCTGGGATACTCGCCGGGCGGATCAGCCTTTTCGAGGAGGACGACAGCGAGCGCCCGGCCTTCGCCGATTATGAGCGACTGTTCAGCTTTCCCCAGTCATTCGCATCGCGCGGCAATTGCGCCACCGCCAATTGGATGAGCCGGCGCGCCATTTTCAGGGAGTTGGGAGATTTTAATGAAAATCTGAAATCGGGCGGTGACCGCGAAATGGCGCTGCGCATCCGCGCCGCAGGTCTGCCCCTCATCTACGTTCCCGAAATGACGGTTCACCATCCCATCCGCGCCACCCGCGAAAGCCTTGTTCGCAAGCGCCAGCGGCTGAGCGGCGGGCGCTGGGACCGAACGGCCTGCTTCGCGCGCCTTGCAAGGGTGCTTGGTGTCACGCTTTATGACACAGCCCGCCGCCTGCGACGCGCCATATTGGCGCCCGGCCTTTCGATCAGGCGCAAGGTGGCCGTCATGCGTTTGACGGTGGAGCTCTCGATTGTCGCTATGCTTGAATATTGGCGGCTGTTCCGTGGTCATGCCGCCGCCAGAGATTGACGTTGCTAAGGATCGATATGGCCACACCGCGCTTTTCCGTCATCATGCCACTCCATAACAAGGCGCCGCACGTAGCGGCTGCTATCGAGAGCGTCCTCGCCCAAAGCCTGTCGCCACACGAGCTTATCGTGATCGATGATTGTTCCACCGACGGCGGCCGGGCCATCGCCGCCGGCTTTGGTGATCATCGCATGACGCTGCTTGACCGCGATGTACCCGGTCCGGGAGGGTATGCCGCCCGCAATGCTGGTATCAGGGCGGCGAGCGGCGACTGGATCGCCTTTCTCGATGCCGACGATGTCTGGTACGAAGACCATCTTGCAGTCCTTGCGGACGCCATAGCCCAGGCGCCTGGCGTAGATGCTGCGGCCACGCGCTTCGATCATGTTTTCGACGCGCATCGCCAGCCACAACGCATCGCGCGCAGCCTTCAGCTGGGCGGCGTCCTGGATTTTCGCCAGTTTCTCGAAGCCTGGCTGGAGGTGCGGGAATGCCCGATCTGGACGGGGGCCGCCGCGTTTCGCCGCAATCAGCTCATTACGGCCGGCCTGTTCCCGGAAGGCCGCGCCGTTCGCGGCGGTGACAAAGACCTTTGGCTCCGGGCCATGCGCCTGTCGCAATTGGTCTATGTGCCAGCTGTCACCGCCGCTTTCAGCCGCGATTCCTCGAACAAGGTCAGCAAGTCCACAAGCACGCTCTCACCGCCGTGCCTGGTTGAAACCGCGCGTCACATGCTCGCCAGCACCAGTCCGGCGGAGCGGCGGCTGCTGCGCCGGCTGATCAATCAGGAGATCACCTATTATGCCCGTTATTCGATGAAACTGGATGAGAAAATCCGTATCCCGCTGCGGGACGTCGCCATGCCCGAAGGCATTGGCACCATGGCGATACTGGCAATGGCACGGTGGGTGCCCGCCAGCTTGCGCAAGTCCGGCTATCATCTCAGGCAGCACATGCGCGCGCGGCGACTGACTGCGCGCTGATAGCCATATGGAATTTCCCGTTATCGCCCCACCGCGCCGTCATCGACGGACATCCCTGTCTTCGGCCGCCGCGCTGCTGATGTTCGGCGGCATCAGCCCGGCCGCAATGGCGCAGCAATATGATCCGTTCGACCGGCTCGGGACGTTGCAGGGCAGCGACAATCCTTTTGGGCGGGACAGGAATGTCGGCGTCTCTGAACGGCCGCGCCCCGCCTATAACGCGGTACCGATCAAAGCCGGGTCACTCCAGATCATGCCGCAGCTGGTGACCAAGCTGGATCTGGACGACAACATCTACGCGTTGCAGGCGCCGCGCTCAAACGACGAAATTCTGCTCTTCCGGCCCCGGCTCAGCATCGGGAGACCTTCTCCAAACATGGCCTGGTCGATCGCCGGTGAATATGAAGGCACCCGGTATCTCCAGCATAGTTCCGAAAATACGAATGATTATGCGGTACAGGGCAGCGCTCGTTACACGATCAGGCGCGACACGATCCTGGACCTGCGGTTGCTTCAGTCGCGGGATTCCGAGGAGCGCGCGTCGCCCGACTCCCTCACCGGAATTGTCCGCCCCAACCAGTTTTACCGCAGTGAAGCCTTTGGCGAACTGAGCCACAGCTTCAACCGGCTGCGCCTGCGCGGCACGCTTGATTATGAGCGCCGCAATTATCTCGACAATCGCGATGCCGCAGGCAACGAGATCGATCAGGACTTCCGCGACCATTCGACACTTACCGGCAGCATGATCGTCGAATATGGGCTGAGCCCCAGCTTCGCCGTGTTCACGGCGGCGTCGGCCAACAGCCGGAATTACCGGACCCGGATCGGGCCAGTCCCAGCGCGCGATTCCTCGGGCTATGAACTGGCGCTGGGTGCGAATTTCGACGTGGGTCACTTGATGCGCGGTTCCCTCCGGCTGGGCTATCTCGAGCAGGATTACAAGGATCCGCTGTTCAACGATGTCAACGGCCTGCTGGTGCGCGGCGAACTCGCCTATTTCGTGACGCCGCTCGTGACGCTGACCGCCAAGATCGACCGCAATGTGTCGGAAACCGGCGTGATCGAGGCGGCGGGCTATGTTCGAACGGCCGCTTCGTTTCGGGCCGATTATGAATTGCTGCGCAACCTGATCCTGCGTGCGGAGGTGGGGAACGAGCATCGCAACTTTGTCGGCGCCGACAGGCGGGACAATCGTTTTACCGGCGACCTCAGCGCCACTTATCTGATCAGTCCACGCTGGTCTCTGCAAATGAGTCTCAACCACCGGGGGCAGAACAGCTCCGGTCTTCTGTCGGGACGCGACTTCAGTGAAAACCGCCTCTCGATCGGCGCGGTTCTCAAGGGACTCTAACCGGCGCAACGTTGCATGAGGTTATCCGGCACCAGGCGGTTGATGTAGCCGTCCGATCCATCCGTCGAAATCAGCTTGGCCGGAATGCCGCCGACTACGCCTTTTTCGGGCACGTCCCTGGTCACGACGGCATTCGCACCGACAGCGCAATCATCGCCTAGATGGACGTGCCCGATAATCTTGGCCCCGGCTCCGATGAAAGCGCGATCGCCAACCACAGGCAGCCCGGCCCGCGGCCCCCGATTGGCTTGGCCCAGCAAAATCCCATGGGTCAAATTGACATTGGCGCCAAGAACGCAATCGCCGCCAACATAGATGCCACCGAACCGGTTGATGAACAGGCCCGGCCCAATCACGGTATATTCGGGAATGGCGATCCCATATTTATAACGGCACCGCAGCAGCAGCCATTTGGATAGCGGATACAACCCAAAGGCCTGAAAGCGCCATGTTCGCAGATAACCGCAGCTGCGCATCAGCACCGTGTATTTATAGCCGGGCGTGAACAGGAAATGCTTCCAGAAGGACGAGGCGTCGATGCGACCGGCATAGCGATACAGATCAGCCTGGAGCAGCGCGATGAGGATGCCGAAGGTTCGCGGACAGCCGCGTCGGTGGGGCTTGCCGAATATCTCCGGCATTGGGGCTATAGGGGGACTCATCTGGTTCAAAAGTAGCGTTCCCCGATGCGCAGTGTATCCCCCGGTGCCACCGGGATATCCGCCGTCAGCCTGTAACTGCGTTCCCCCGTCTCGCCCGCTGGCTTGATGAACACGCGCTTGTCATTGGCGCGATAGGTAAAGCCGTCCGCCTTCGCCACCGCGCCGCGGACGGTGAGGCCAATGGCATAGGGATATTCGCCGGGTTTGTTGACCTCGCCCAATATATAAACCGGGCGGAAATTGGCGACATCCACAGTCACTCTGGGATTGAGGACATAACCATCGGCCAATGCCGTTGTCAGCGCCTTTTGAATCTCGGCCGCTGGAAGGCCGGCCGCCTTGACCTCGCCGATCAGGGGAAAGGAGATGGTGCCAGCGGGCGAAATGACAAATTCGCCCGTCAAGGCCGGCTCGTTATATGTCGTGATCTTCAGCTTGTCGCCGGGCGAAAGGCCAACCACCACCTCCCGGCTTTCCAGCGGTGCTTCGCCCGCCCAGGCGCTCCTGCTCGCACCCGCCAAAGCCAGCGCGAACAACAGCATGAAACCAAAAATCGATTGCCTGCCTGTCATATGTCACTTTCCATGCAATTCACCGTCAAGATGGTCCCACGTGGACGGCGAGACCTGTTTCGGAGTTACTGGTCGGGACTCGCCTCATGCGTTCGTTTGCTCTGTCTATAACCTCCCAATAACGGCCGGCGGTGCGCTCCACGCTGAACTGCCGGGAAAGATCCAGCGCGGCCGCGCCGCGCGCATGGCGCATGCCCGGATCGTGAACGGCACGGAGCGCATCGGCAAAGGCGGAAGGGTCATTTGTCGGCACAACCGCGCCAGCCGGACTCTGGACAATGCCGCGGACCGTTTCCCGAGCGCGATTCAGCAGAATTTCCGCTGGGCCGGAGGCGCAGTTGGCCGCCACTACCGGCAGCCCGCATGCCATCGCTTCGACAAGGCCGTTGGGAAACCCTTCAGCATTGGAGGAAAGCGCGAACAGCGACGCATGTTTCAGCACGGCAAAGGGATTGCCGATGAAGCCTGGCAAATGCACGCGCCCGGCCAACCCCAGTTGCCGCACCTGGGCCTCCAACGGCTGGCGCATTGGCCCCTCCCCCAATATGACCAGCGATCCGGGCACTCCGGACTGGGCGAAGGCCTGGATCAGCATGGGAAAATTCTTGTTGGGCACCAGCCGTCCCGCCGCCACGATATATTCGCCCTGGATGTCCAGGACAGGCCGCTCGGCCGCCATCGCCGCGATCGACGCATGATCCACCGGATTGGAGATAACCGAGATGGCGGTGCTGCGAACCGAGAAATTCTGTGCGAGATCCTGCGCGACGCCATTTGACACGGCAATGACATGGCGCGCTCTCGGATAAGTTGCCCGCAATAGTCCCTTGCCCAGCAACCCCCTGGCTCCGCTCCCGAAATGCGCCGAACTGTTGACGCGCTCGCTGATCAGGCAAGATGTATTGAGCCCCGCCGTCGCCACGACATTGGCGATGTTGGCGCGTGCCAGGAAGCTCAGCGTCACGTCCGGGTGAAGGCGTGCCATCAATTTGCGGAGCGCCAATATGCTGGACAACAGGCCCGCTTCGCAATCGAACTGGATCGTATCGACCCAGTCCGGCACCGCATAGACGGCGGGCTCGCGATCAAGCAATGCCAGCGAAATATCATATCGGCTGCGCCAGGGATTCGAAGCATGCAGCAAGGTCGTCATGATCCGCTCCGCCCCGCCGCCTGCAAGCGAGTTGATGATGAAGATCGCCTTTTTCTTGCTCGCAGGCTCCGTCATATCGTTAGTCGACGAGGCGCGGTCCAACGCGCTCCTTGAGCGTTGCGATCGCCGATGCAGGCCAGAATGAACGGTACAGCGTCGCCGTGCTGCTCGCTGACTCGTCCCAGTCAAAGCGGCGTTTGACCATTTGCGCTTCTGCTGCCTGGGCCTGATGCGTTCCTTCAAGCATATGCGAAAGACGCGCGACGTCCCCAACCGGGAAATAGCGATCGGGGTTCAGGCCCAAGTCGCAATTGGCGGCGATATCGCTCAATATCATCGGCGCGGCGCAGGATGCCGCCTCTAATGCGGCAATCGGCAACCCCTCATGGTAAGAGGGCATGACGAACAGAGCGCAATTTTCATACAGATATTTGAGGACCGGGCGCGGCTGAAAATCGAGAAAGACCACCCGGTCGCTAGCGCGGGCCCGAAGCGCACGGACATAGTCGGTTTCGTGGTCGGCGCCGCCCGCTATGGCCAGTTTTCGTCCGTCCGGTTGACGGCTCGCTTCAAAAGCATCGATCAGGTCATCAAGGCCTTTTTCCGGAACCAGCCGTCCCACCGCCAGGATATAGTTTTTAGGTTCGAGGCCGAGCCGCTCAAGCGTGGTGCGCGCATCGGATCCGTCGGACGGCAATCGGGGTGCGCCATTGGGGATATAGATGACCTTGTGCGCCTGCGATGGGAATATCTGCTTCAGGTTTGCCGCGAGAGACGGCGATACTGCGATCACGCGATGCGCCCAGATGAGGGCCGATCTTTCACCAACCCGCAAAACAAGCTTGGCGAACGGACCCCATTTAGCACGTTCATAGTCAGCGCCATGATGCGTGACGACGACGTTGAGGCCCAGCATTCTGGCAAATGGTGCTAGTAAAGCTGGCCCAATTGCATGAATATGCAGCACATTTGCGCCTTTGAACCATGCATAGATCATCGCAATGAAGGTTGCGACAATCGCTTCGAACGATTTTGAACGGGGTGAAGGCAGCGGCACGAGGGAGATACCCCTGAAACTGCGCTTGCCTTCATCGACATAAGGGGCTCGGCACAGGACCGAAATATCCAGATCGGCGTTATTCGCTTTGATGCGAGGCAATAATTCTTCGCAGTGACTCTCGACACCGCCCATCACCTGGGGAATGCCGCGAAGGCCCGTGACGTGGATTTTCATGGCGCACGATCCCTTTTTATATTGCCGCCAAACGCATAGCTTCCACGGCTCAGCCGATGCTGACCGCAACCCGATCTTCGCGCATCCTCTTGATTTTACGTGGCTTCAAGCCAGCATGGCAGCATCATAACGCACCTCTTTCGCTACTTGAATGTCCATGTTGCGTTGCGACAATCTCCTCATCTGGTTTTTGGCTCCGCATATCGCGCCAGTTCCATTTTGCAGCGCCCTGTAAGGATTTTGTAATGGGATCCGCTTTTTTCTCCGGATTGGTTGAGAGCCACACTGAAAGGGACTATTTACGAGTTCCGTGCTAGCGGTCCGGGACGAGCTTGGAGGCTATGGATTGTGAGCGACATCGTCGAAGCAGCGGAGACCGGCAAGGCCCGAACATCTGCGGAAAATGTCGGAGAAGCCGCGCGTCTCGCGGGATCTGCCGTCGTTACCGGGGGCGTTGCCGCCATTCTCTTGCTTGTTGCTGTCCCTGTATCCATTGGATTGGGCGTGATGTTGGGCGTGCAGTCTCTTGGCAAGCGACTGCGGACCCCCGGAGAATAGCCGAGAATTTAAACTGCGGCACTATACCCGCCGGTCTTGTTTTATGCCCGACTAAGCAAATTTCCACGATTTTTCGGCGTTGCGTTGCTTGCCAATGGCGGCTGCCGCGATCAATTCTCAACCCAGCAAGCTTGAAAAACAGGAAATTCGCGGAGAATTGCTCATGCGCGCACATGTCACGCGCCGAGACTTCCTGACCACGGCGCTCTCGGTGTCTGTGCTGCCCCGGCTGGCACACGCACAGACAGCCACCAGCATCAATGGCCGAACGTTCCGTGGTACGCGAACGGCGACCGGCACGCGCGGCGAGGGCGGAGAAGGGTTGCGGGCGAAATCCGATGTGGTCATCCGCAATTGCCAGTTCCTCGATCTCGGTAACGGTGCGGTCCGGGTCAATACTCCAACCAACGGCCTGGTCATCGAAGATTGCAAGGCGAGCAATCTCTATCGGTTTCTGGAGGACACATCGTCCGACAAAGCCAATCCGGCCATCCTGAGCAACTTTGCGGTGCGGCGGATCACGGCGCACGAGATCGACCGCGGCATGATCCGCATTCGCTATGGCTCTCATGACGGCATCATCGAAGATGTCGCTGCCTTCGGCAGTGACCATTGCGATCTGTATCCCGTCGGATTTCAACTGGACGACGGAGCCCATGGCATTTCCTATTTACGAGTGGAAGCGCATGGTTTTCAGGAGACCAGCCGTCCCGCCGACAAATATTGGAATGGCGATGGCTTTTCCGACGAACGCGGCAATCACGGCATTCGCTATGTCTACTGCACAGCTACGCAATGCAGCGATGGTGGGTTCGACCTGAAATCGGCGGAGGTCTATCTGGAAAATTGTGTCGCCCGCGCCAACAAGCGCAATTATCGTTTGTGGAATGGCGGCAAGTTATACCGATGCCGGAGCGAGGATCCGCATCAATATGGCGGCACTGGAGGGGCAGCGCATTTTTCCTTTCGTGGAGCTGTCGGCCGCTATGCCATCGACAGCGCAGTTGTTCGTGCGGCGCCAGGCAATGGGGCTCCGGTTTTTCTGATTGAGACGAAAACGCCACTGAATTTGGAGATCCGCAACGCCGACATCAACGCTCCGGGCGCTCCGCTCTTTGCAATCAAAGGTCCGGAGCCATTGATAAGCTGGGTTCCGGAACGACGGCTGCAAAATATCCGTGTGTTGAGAGATCGGGCCTGACCGGCATGGACGAATCCGCCGCCCTTCAGGAGACGTGAACGGACGCGGCCGGCGCCAGGACCGGTTGCAGCCTGGTGCCTTGGAACCGCCGTTTTGCCCAGCTGTTGATCGGGTGCTGTCAGTCTAATGCTAACTCGTCTCCGCCATGAGACAGACGATGCAATCCATTTCCTACAAGCGCCACCGGTTCCCGCACGAGACGATCCGGCTGGCGGTCTGGCTCTACTTCCGCTTTACGACCAGCCTGCGCGACGTTGAGGAGATTCTGGCCGAGCGCGGGATCGATGTCAGCTACGAAACCGTGCGCTGCTGGGCCAGCAAGTTCGGCCCAGCCATCGCCGCCAACATCCGCCGGGCTCGCGGACGCGCCGACAGCGTCTGGCATCTCGACGAGATGGTTGTCCGGATCAACGGCAAACGGATGTTCATGTGGCGGGCCGTCGACAAGGAAGGTGAGGTTCTCGATGTCCTCGTCCAGAAGCGCCGCAACAAGGCCGCTGCGCTGAAATTGCTGCGAAAACTTCTCAAGAACCAAGGCTTCATGCCTGAGCAGATCGTGACCGACGGACTGGCCTCATACAAGGCAGCGATGAAGATCCTGGGTTGCAGGCATCGCCATCATCCCGGTCGATTGCGCGACAACAATCGGGTCGAAAATTCCCACCTTCCCGTCCGGCGACGAGAAAGAAAAATGCAGCGGTTCAAGTCCCAGGGCCAGGCCCAGCGCTTCGTTTCCACCCACTCCGCGATCTACAACACCTTCAACCTCCAGCGCCACCTCACCTCCCGCAACACGATGCGCCACCTCCGATCCGCCGCCATGGCGGAGTGGAACGCTGCGTCCGCCGCTGCGGAGTGAATTCGCTCATCGGGGACGTAGCGCGCCTATGCCAAGTTAACCTGACAACACCCGCGTCGCTACCACGATCGCTGCCCAGCCGTCTTCCTCTCCGCCATCGCTCTCGCCGCCACCGTCCTCTTCTGGCTATGATCAACGAGTCCTGAGCCTAATGCCGTTCCTGAAACACGGTTCGCGCCATGATATCATGCTGGATTTCGGCGGTTCCTGCGAATATACTTTGCGCCCTATCGTTGAGATAACGCGGCACGGCTAAGCGCATCATGTCTCGCGTTGGCCCATCCCCTGTGGGGGGGAGTGGGCGCTGCGTCTCCCATTTTCTCGCAGAATCCCCGATAAGGTCGACGGCCAGGCTTGAAATTGCCTGGCGAGCTTTGGCAGTGCGCAGTTTGATCAACGACGAAGCGAATTGGCTCATCACTTCGCCGGGGGCGAGCGGCAGAACTGACTGAATCTCGAGGATTTCCAAAGCGTCTAGGTCAAGTTCTATCATCGACAGACGAGTTCGAGTGTAGCTCGCTTCGTCGGAGGGAATCTGCTCCTCCAAGGACTTTGCCATCAAGGAAAGTTGTCTGAACCACGCCCTGAGACGGGTGGAGTAAAACGATCCGGCCCGCTCATTCTTCAACAGAAAGAGCGCCTTGGCCCAACCGTCACCCGACAGACCTATGATGTTCTCGGATGGGATCACGACGTCATCGAAGAAGACCTGATTCAACTCATGGTCGACCCCTATGGTCGCGATCGGCTGAACGGATACGCCGCGCGCATGCATGTCCACGATGATAAAGCTAAACTTTTTGCCGGCCTGCTGATCATGCTCGCTCCGAACCAATGCAAACATCAGGTTCGCCACATGCCCGTGAGTAGTCCAAATCTTTGTGCCGTTCAGCACGTAGCGGTCACCGTCAAGGCGCAGATGTGATTTGAGCGCCCGCAAATCTGAGCCAGCGGAAGGCTCGGAGAAGCCTTGACACCAATAATCCTCTCCAGAGCGAATTCGGGGAAGATATTTTTCCTGCTGGTTGCGCGTCCCATATTCCATCAATACAGGGGCGATCAGGCGAAGGCTTACGGTATGCTGGAACGGTGCGTAGGCGGACGCGCAGCTCCGCTCGAACAGATAGCGCTGCATCGGGCTCCATCCCGTACCGCCGAAAGCCACCGGCCAGGACGGCGCCCCCCAACCGCGACGATCGAGAATCGCCTGCCACGCGCGGGACACGGGCGGTTCTGGGTATACCCCGCTCGTCATCCGCTGCGCATCGGCGAGCTCGGCCGACAGGTTCTGTGCGATGAAGTCGTTCACCTCAGACTCGAAGGCTTGCTCAGCCGCAGTCAAGCGAAAGTCCATTTCAATTCCTCGATCAGTCGGCAAGCGCCGCGTGGCGCTTCAGATGGACGAGGTGTCCACCGGTCAGAGAATTCGCCGCGATCACCCGCTTCAGGCGAGCTCCAATACCGAGCTCTTCCGTGAATCCCATCGCGCCGTGGAGTTGTATCGCGTCTTCAACGACCCATCGCGCCGCCGCGCCAACCTTGACGACCGCCCCGGAGGCCGCACGCGCTGCGTCGAAGTCAGCCAGACCGTCCAGTGCGAGCGCAGCGCGCAGCGTCAGAGCACGGGACTCCTCGACTGCAACCGCCATGTCGACCACGCGGTGCCGCAACACCTGCTTCGTAGCGAGCGGCTGACCGAATTGAACCCGCGTTTTCAGGTAATTACGCGTACGATCGACCATATCATCCATGAGGCCGACGAGTTCAGCGCAGATGACGGTGTTGAAACGGTCGGCCGCCTTTTCTAGCACGCTGGAGGCATCCGGCGATGCGCTTAGGAGCTCGGCCGGCACTCCTTCCAGCCGCGCCTTCCCTTCGGTACTTCCATCAATGCTAGCAAATTGCGCCAGGACACCCTGGAGATCGTCCATCCTCACTAGCAATACCCCAACGGACCCTTGCGTTGAGGCCTGGACTACGACACGTCCAGCTTCAGGGACTTCGGGAATCAATATGTCGCCAGTCAGCAGGAATGAGCCGGCGGCGCTCCGCTCGGCCCGCACTTCGCCAGCGGGATCGGCGCTCGGCCTCGCGAACGCGATACGTAAACTGCCATCCGCCACATGCGCCAATATCTGCCGTTGCTGTTCGTCGCCAAGTCGCTCAAGAACATAGGTTGCCGCCACGGCATTGGTCGCAAACGGTGCGATTACACCTGCCTGCCCCATTTGCTCGGCAACGATGCAGGCTTCAAGTACGCCCTGGCCGGAACCGCCCAGGTCGACATCGAGCGCTAGGCCCAGCCAGCCCATTTCCGCAAACATCGGCCACGCCTGCTGTCTGGGATCCACGCGCCGGAATACCTGCACGGCCGAATCGCGCAGCAAATTCTGATCTTCGGTAAACGAAACTTTCATCGATGCTGATCCATTAATGGCCCAAGTAGTTGCGCAACCTCAGTTGCATCGAAAGTGTGCCTCCCCGCCGTGAACAGATTGGAGCTACAGATCGGTATCCCCTTTCAGCATCTGCTGCGAAATGGTGCGATATAAAATCTCATTGGTGCCGTCAGCGACGTGCACGATACGCAGCGCGTGCCAAGCGTGAAAAAGCCCGACCTCGTTGGTAAAACCCATCGCGCCGAATGTCTGCATAGCTCGATCGACAGCTTTGTACCCTATTTGGACCGAATAGGCCTTGGTCATGGAAAGCTCCTTGACGGCCGGATGCCCCTGATCCAGCAGCATCGCAACATTACGGCCCATGAGGTGCGCCGCATGCAACTCGGTTGCGCTTTCGGCCAGGGGAAAAGTCACGCCCTGGTACTCGCTTATTGATTTACCGAAGGCCTTGCGCAGTCGCGCATAATCCAAGGCCTGTTCAATAGCCCAGCGCCCCGTTCCCACCGCACGCGCGGAATTGTAAAGTCGACCCAGCGACACACCATATAGTGCGGCGTCGAACCCGCGGTTAAGGTCGCCAAGGAGTTGCCAGGGCTCGACTCTGACGTTGTCAAATGCCAGTTCGGCTTCGTCCCCCCCAATGCTGCCGAGCATGCGAATGACGCGCTGAACGCAGAAGCCGGGGGAGTCTACCGGTACTATGAACGCGGAAATGCCCCCCCGCTTCTCGCGGGCAAGCTCCTGATCGGTTACAGCGAAAACGACACAGTAGTCGGCGATCGGCGCATTCGTCGTCCATATCTTGCGGCCGCTCAGTAGCCATCCGTCCCCGTCTCGGATTGCCTTTGTCGTAAGGGCCGCCGCGTCCGAGCCCGCGCCAGGTTCTGAAAGCCCGAAACACATCGAACTTTTACCCGTCATCATAGGGGCGAGTACGCGCTCGCGTGCTTCGACTGTGGCCTTCTCGAAAAGACGGCTTGGCCCGAACGCCCAATGATTCAATACATAAAGCATGAGCCAATTCATCGGGCCACATTGGCGATATAGCTGCTCCCATCCGACAAAATAAGCGAGATTTCCCAGCCCGGCGCCGCCAAGCTCTTCCGGAACGCACATTGTATAGAACCCGGCGTCCGCCGATGCTGTGCGAACCTCAGTGATCAACTTAAGCAGTCGATCGGAAAAGCGTCCGTCCTCGTCATAAAGGATTCGCGGGTTCTCGAAGAGGTCCCGATTGGCTTCATGGCGAGGAATGACTTCGGACTCGGCAAACGCGGCGAGACCTTCGCGCACTGCTTGTAGATCGTCGGGCAGATCAACGGCTATTGCAGGCACGTAATACTCCTCCTGAAATTTCTTTTAGATACGCCTGACCCGAGAATAACAATCAAGCGGTAGGGCCAAACATCATCTGGATGATTTCAGGTAGGGCCGCGCTGGAGCTTTGGGCCATTGAACCGGGTAGCCAACTCATAAGCCGCATCGCGACGCGCGCGGCGGCGACCCGCAGCACCGCTGCGGGTCGCCCCAGTCGTCGCCGAAAGCCGCTGTTAGTTGCTCATCACGCCAAGAAATTCGCGCGTTCTTGCCTCGAATGCCGGCCGCAGGTTTGCTCGCGGAAAGATCTTGACGGCGTTTCCACCGAGCACCTCGACCAATTCCTCAACGGTAAGATCCGGATTCTCGTCCCGTATCCTCTGGATCACCTTGTTCGTGAACGGGAAGGTGCCTTCAGAATGCGGATAATCCGTCGCGAAGAGCAGCGCCCGGAGGCCCACGCCGTTGCGCGCCGCTATCGACGAGCGAACATCGTTCTGCAGCGAGCAGTGAACCTGATCACGAACAATCTGGCTCGGCATGCGCGAAAGTTTTGGTTCGACGCTGTTCGCGTGGCAGACGTAAGCCTCATCCATGCGCTCGGCCAAGGTCCACAACCAGCCGGCGCTGTGTTCGGCGAACAAGATCTGCGCCTTTGGATTGCGGTCGAGCACGCCGCCGGCGACCAACTGCGTAACTATGTCGACGCCGTCGTTCATCAGTCGGACGTAATTGTACAGCGCGCCGCCCGGCCCCTTGAGCGGGCGAATATCGATGTCTCCGAAGCCGGTGTGGAACACGATCGGCATGCCCATTTCACCGGCGAAGGCGAAGATCGGATCCCAACGCGGATCGTTATAGTTGTTGAGGCCTTCATAAACACAGAAAGCGGCGAAGCCTTTGTCAGCCGTACGCTTGCATTCGGCCAAGGCGTCATCGAAATCGTGTGAGGGGATGATCGCCGCGGGAATGAGCCGGTCGCGCATCGGCTCCGTGTAGTCCCAGACCCAATCGTTCCAAATTTCGCTCGCGACACGCTGCGCCTCGCGATCCTGGATCGCCGCGACGAGCAGCCCCGACGAAGGAAAGATGAGTTCCGCATCGACGCCGTCACGCTCCATATCTGCGGCGCGCAGCGACAGATCGCGAGCGCCTCGGCGCTTGGTGTCGACAACGCTTTCAGCGCTCTGCATCTGGAATTCCGCGTCGGTCTTGCCGGTCTTGTGCGTTGGAAAGTCAGCAAAAAATCGCATGACGACCCGGGCGCCGATTTTCCAGAGCCTGCGAATCTTGCCGTTCCCGGCGTCTTCTTCGACAAACACCGGCGCGTGATTCTTCAGATGCGGCGGCATTTTCACGCTGAACAGATCGTTGGGTTCCGCCACGTGGGCATCGCAGCTGAAGACAAAGGGCCGTTGCTCGATATCCATTGTTAGATCCTCATCCTGAAAAAATCAGCACAGCCCACGTGACAGCGGGCACTCCCATATCCCTTTAGCCGAGCTACTGAATGCGCCGGACATGTTCGCCCGGTGTCTCAGGCCAAACGGCTCGAGGTTGTGACCGTCTCTTGAAGTTATCCGCACACCCACTTGGGGGCGGTAGGTGTTCTCGTTCACCGAACCGGTCTCGTCGTCATGTCTCTCGCCTCAAACTCCCGCCGTAATCGGTAGGTCCTAGAATTATTCGAACAGACGGCCGATAGAATAAGTAGATCGGTGTCAAAAATGCAAGCCGCCGCTACGCGGGCGCGGCTGCCGTCCGGCTACGTCAGGTTCGTTCAGTGAATCCGGCGCCCGACGCAACCGCCAACCCGACGCCGCACCCCGTCGAACTTTGGCGCCCTCGATCGTCGAGCCTCCCGGCGGGGTCCGCTCCAGCCAGGCCTTGCTCTGGGAGCGCTGAAACCGACAGGCCAGCTCAATTTCCACCACTCAGGTAAAGTCGCAGAGCGATCGGCCAGGGTAAAATCGACCGCGCACTTGACGCCTTATCGGCCGGCTGTTAGTTCGAAATTATGGGGGAGAGCCATGCAAGTCAATCTCTTGTCGCGCGTACTGGGCGAGCCCAACGTTGCCGGCTCGGAGGACGTTGAAACCAGCCAGATCGTGAAGTCAGCCGATCGTGCCTTCAAAGTTTTAGAGTTGCTCGACGTCCTGCGCCGGGAGGTCCTGGTTTCTGAAGTATCGATGTTGCTGGACATGCCCCAATCTAGCACATCCGTCCTCCTGCACAGTATGGTCATGACGGGATATTTGCACTTCAATCCCGACACCCACGCCTTCAGCCCGACCACGCGCGTCGCACTGCTCGGCAACTGGGTCAACGGCCCGATGATCAGCGAGGGTTTGCTCATGGGCCTGCTTCAGCGGGTGAATGCGCGCACGCGGCAGGCGGTAGTGGTGGCCACCCGCAACCGCATCTGGTCCGAATACATCCATGTCGTCCAGGCGACCGAGCCCGTCCGTTTGTTCGTCGTCAAAGGGACTCGGCGACCGCTGATCCGAACGGCAACGGGGCTCATGTTGATCGCCGACCTGCCCGACTACGACATCAAGCGGATCGCCCTGCGCATCCATGCGGAGGCCGATCCCGAGACGCCACGGAGCACCATGACCGAGCTCATGGAACAGGTGAGCGCGGTTCGCCAGCAAGGCTGGGCGTTCATGTTCGACACAGTCACGAAAGGCGGCGCGATGATTGCCATGCGTCTTTCTCAGGACAACGACGATGAGCAGCTGGTAATTGGAATTGCAGGCCTTACCGACCATCTTCGCGAGCATCGCGACAGCTATCTCGCCGCTCTGCGTGACGAGATCGGCCGGTACGTCGAAAACCGTAGACAGATGTAGAATTTACGACGTTTATCAACACGAATTGCGAATCTCACGGGCCTTCACTTCCAACAGATTCACAATGCATTGATTAGGCGCGATGACGACTGGCGGCGTGGGAGCATGGATTGCTCAGCACCGCCTTTCCCGAAGAGCGGATGGCTCAGCAGGAGGTTAACGACGATGGTGTCCCAGATCGAGTGACCCGTGAGACGCGCGACGATGTCGCCATCTTGACGCTAAACGACGCCGACCGGCTCAATGCCTTGTCCGACGAGATGCGCGCCGCGCTGCTGACGGGGGTCGAGGCCGCGATGGCGGATCAGGGCATCCGCGCGATCGTAGTGACCGGCGCCGGGGGCAACTTCAGCGCCGGCGGAGACATGCGCCAAATGATTGTTTCAGCAACCCCGGACCCGGCCCGTACGCGCCGCCGGCTCATGCCACTCCACCGTCTGATCGAACTGGTCGCGAGCGGTCCGAAGCCCGTGATCGCAGCAGTCGAGGGGGCGGCATTCGGCGCCGGGCTGTCGCTAGCGGCCGTCTGCGACTTCGTGGTAGCCGGACATGGCGCCCGCTTTGGCGCAGCGTTTAGCAAGATCGGATTGGCGTCGGACTGCGGTCTGGTCTGGTCGCTGCCGCAGCGGGTCGGTCGCACGCTGGCGCGTGACCTAATGTTCACCGGTCGCCCGGTCATGGCCGAAGAGGCCCACCGCATCGGGATCGTGGATCAGCTCGTTCCTGCCGGGAACGCGCTTGCCACAGCTCTGGAGAAGGCTGCCGATTATCAGGGTGTCGCACCGCTCTCGATCGCCGCGATGAAGTTCGCTTTTGCGCAGGGGCCGGGCTCCTTGAGCGAAGTCCTCGCCCTCGAACAGCAACAACAGCCGATGCTGAGCATGACCGGCGACCATGCCGAGGGCCTCGCGGCTTTTCGTGAAAAACGTCCGGCCAAGTTTACGGGGTTTTGAGCGCGCGTAGGCCTGCAGGTTACGCCCTGGGGGCTTCGGGAACGGCAACTGGTCAACCACCCATTCCGTCGCTCGCGGTCTGATGATGCTGCGCGCCGCCATGGATCGGCTGCACCTGAAACGTCGCCTGCGGAGCGCTCGTTAGCCTTGCGGCCGACGAGTTGTGCGACGCCGAGCTTGCTGAACTCGCCCGCTTCTGCCCGCAGTCTGAGGTGGCGCCGGTTTGACTCACAGTGTTGAGCGCCTCGAGCAGAAATCGCATGTGAACGCACTCCCATGAAAACCTTAGAAGCGGACGGCATGCCCGCGGTGTCTGCCGCGTGGAACCGCTGACCGATCGCCCTAAAATCATACACATGATCTGCTCGGTGGCTGATTGCTCCCCCTTCAAGGCTGCACTAGCCTCGAATGTGTAGGAGCAATGCATGGCCATCGATTACGAAAACTTGGTTGCATGGAAATTTGCCGAGCGGACGCACAACTACTCCTGGCGCGACACGGTGCTCTATGCGCTGGGGCTAGGGTTGGGCTCTGACCCGGTGGATCCGGCCGAGTTGCGCTTTGTCTACGAGCAAGGGCTGCAGGCGCTGCCGACGATGCCAGTGGTGCTGGGCTACCCAGGTTTTTGGATCAGCGAGCCGGAAACGGGCATCGATTTCCGCAAGGTTGTCAATGGCGAGGTTTCGTTGACAATTCACAGCCCTCCGCCGCCAGAAGGTACTTTGATCGCGCGCAATTCCGTCGATGAAGTCATCGACAAGGGTGAAGGCCGGGGCGCTATTCTGCGCGTGCGGCGAGATTTGATCGATCAGGCGACGGGCGTGCTGCAATCGACGCAGGTCACGTCCATGTTCTGCCGTGCCGATGGCGGGTTCGGCGGCCCGCAAACCGGCAAGCCCCAGCCCGAAGTCACCATTCCGGACCGACTGCCGGACATGTCAGCGAGCCGGAAGACCCTGCCGCAGACGGCGCTGATCTATCGGCTTTCCGCGGATCTCAACTCGCTCCACGCCGATCCTGCGGCCGCCGAGGCTGCTGGCTTCGCCCGTCCCATCCTGCATGGTCTCGCCACCTTCGGAGTCGCGGGCTACTCGCTGCTTACCCTCTCAGGCGGCACCGACCCCGAGGCGCTGCGCGAACTCAGCTGCCGCTTTTCGGCGCCGGTGTTCCCGGGTGAAACCTTGCGGACGGACACATGGATCGAACCCGATGCAACGCTCTTCCGTTGCACAGTGGTCGAACGTGACAAAGTCGTACTCGACCGCGGTCGGGCTGTTTTCAAATGATCGTGCAGCGCGCAAGCCGAGGAGAGCGAGTTTGACCCAAGCGCCCCCAACAACAACCTATTTCCGACACCTTGCAGAAGGAAAGTTCTTGCTGCAGCGCTCGCAAAGCACCGGCGAATGGGTGTTCTACCCGCGGATGTTAGCTCCGGGTAGCGGCGCAACCGATCTCGAGTGGACCGAGCCAAGCGGCCTCGGCACGGTCTACGCGACCACCGTGAAGCGGATGAAGCCGCCTGAAGCCAATGTGAGCATTGCAATTGTCGAGCTGGATGAAGGTCCTCGCATGATGACCCACGTGCAATCAATTCCACCTGAGGAGGTATTCATAGGCATGCGAGTGCGCGCGAGGATTGTCGACGCCCCAGACGCTGGCAAAATTCTGATTTTCGAACCGGATAGCGCAGAATGACGCGCGGATCACAGCTGCGCGGCAAGACCGCCTTCGTCGGCGCCGCCACCTTCGGATTGGGCGAGGCGCCCGGCTACACATCGATCGAGATCGCGGCGGAGGCCGCCCGGCTTGCGATCGCCGATGCCGGGCTGAAGACGTCGGACATCGACGGTCTCTTCATCTGCTTGCCCAACGATTTCCTGGCGGGGCTGACGATCGCCGAGTACCTCGGCATTCGCCCCAGGATGACCAACAGTAGCCGCACCGGCGGATCGGCGTTCCTGACCCACGCCGAATGGGCGATGTTGGCGCTCGACGCCGGACTGATCGATCGTGCGCTGATCTGCTATGGGTCGAACCAGCGCACCGGCGCGGGCAAGCTGGTGGCGGCGCAGGCGCCGTCACCCTTCGAACTTCCATACCGTCCGAACAATCCCGTCGCCTCCTATGCGTTGGCAGCGTCGCGGCACATGTATGAGTTCGGCACGACGTCTGAGCAACTCGCCTCGGTCGCGGTTGCGGCGCGGCAATGGGCCAATCTCAACCCCGACGCGTTTCGCCACGGGCCGCTGTCAATCGAGGATGTGCTCGCCACGCGGCTGGTCTCCGATCCCCTGCATGCCGCCGATTGCTGCCTCATCACCGATGGCGGCGCGGCCGTGGTGATGACGCGGGCGGACCGGGCGAAAGACCTGCGGCAGACCCCTGTCGCGCTGCTCGGCGCCGCCTCCGCGACCTGGCACATCGAAATCGCGCAGCTGGCCGATTTGGCCGTATCAGCAGCGCAGGAGTCAGGCCGGCGCGCCTTCGCCCAGGCCGCGCTGGATCCGTCCGACATCGACGTCGTCAACCTCTATGACGCCTTCACGATCAACACTATCATGTTCCTCGAGGATCTCGGCTTCTGCGGCAAAGGTGAAGGCGGTCCATTCGTCGCGAGCGGCGCGATCGCACCGGGCGGTTCGCTTCCGGTCAACACCAACGGTGGCGGCCTGTCGTTCTGCCACCCCGGAATGTACGGCTTGTTCACCCTGGTGGAGTCCATCCGGCAGCTGCGCGGCCAAGCGGGCGAGCGGCAAGTAAACGGCGCGAAGCTGGCGCTGGCGCATGGCAATGGCGGCACCCTGTCCAGCCAGGCGACCTGCATCCTCGGCGTTCCGGACACGGTATGAGGCGACGCAATGACGGTCTCCCTCACAATCGATCAAGGCTGGGCCAGTGATCCCAGAGGTTTGCGGACGTTATAATGCCGACCCAGCCAATATTGATGACATGACGAAAACGAAAGGATTTTTAAGATGGATTTCTCGACCTATCCCGAGCAATTGAAGTTCAACATTACAAACGGCGTGCTGACGGTCACTTTCAACAACCCCAGCCAGCGCAACGCGATAATGACGATCATGGACGAGCATATGCCGCGGATCTTCTTTGAAGCGGATCGCGATCCACGCGTCGAAGTCATCGTGCTCACCGGCGAAGGGAGCGCGTTCTGCGCCGGCGGGGATATCGACGGGATGAAAAAGGACGTCGGCAGGATCGAGACTTTCCTGGCGGGCTATCGCAACGGCAAGCGCTTCATGCAGCTGATGCTCGATACCGAAAAGCCGATCATCGCCAAGGTCAACGGCGACGCCATCGGGTTGGGCTGCACGATCGCGCTATGCGCCGACATCGTGGTCGCAAGCGAGACCGCACGCTTCGCCGATCCGCATGTCAAGGTTGGGCTGACCGCCGGTGACGGCGGGGCGGTGTTCTGGCCGCATAGCGCCGGCTCGGCTATGGCCAAGTATTTCCTCCTCACCGGAGATCTCATCACAGCGCGCGAGGCCAATGAAATGGGCCTCATCGCCAAGGTAGTCGCACAGGAGGAACTGGACGCGGAAGTCGCCCGAATAGTCGACAAGCTGCTAAATGGTGCGATGGGCGCAATTCGCTTTACCAAATCGCTTCTGAACATCCCGCTTCGGCAGTCCCTCGCGAGCATGGTCGACGCCGGCTTCGCGTTGGAAACCGTTTCCAGCCAGCTGCCTGATCATCGCGAAGCGGCTCAGGCTTTCGTGGAGAAGCGCAAGCCCGTGTTCCGCAAGGGGTGAAGTGTCGGCCGCCCGGCGTAGCCACGCTAAGGTCGCGGTAGTTACGAGGGCGGCCCACGGCATCAGTCGGGATCGCGCTACGTGGCGGCAGACGCTGGATGAACTTACGCGACTCGATCCCGCGGACGGCGACCGGCGGCATCGACTATCGACAGCTAGACTAGCTGTGCGGCGGAGGAAACTAACCCGGAGGCAATACCCGCACCTCGTGATTGCTGGCCGACGTCAATTCAGATCCAGATGAAGGACACAATAAAAATGGTGGAGGAACGTCCATACTTCGACCCGGAGATTGAGACCATGCCGCGTGCCGAGATCGAGGCGCGGCAGTTCGTAGCTCTGAAGCGCGTCATCGAGAACGCCTATGCAAACGCGGGGCTGGTGCGCAAGAAGTGGGACGAGGCGGGGGTCAAACCCTCGGACATCAAATCGTTGAGCGATTTCTCGCGGCTCGTGCCCTTCATCACCAAAGACGATATCCGTGAGTTTCGCGCTGAGACCGGCGATCCATTCGGCGGGATCCTTTGCACGCCAATGTCAGAACTGCGTTCGATTTCTGGAAGCTCAGGCACGACCGGCGATCCCACGTTGCTGGCGCGGCGCGATCTTAATGCGCCTCTAACCGATTCCCGTTTCGACCGCTCCTTCTGGGATCTCGGGGTCCGGCCGGGCGATTTCGCCGTCACCATAACTCCCACCATCCGGGGCTCAGCGCTCGGGCCGTTGCTTCAGTTCGGGCTTACGCCGCTCTGCGTCGACCATTCACCTTCTGAAATCGGCAGGCTGGTGGAGCTCAGCCGGATCTATCGGCCAACGGTGATCATCTCACTGTCGACGCCGCTGTTGATGGGGCTCGAACAGTTCGAAGTCGACACTGGCATCGATCTGGCCGAAGTGTTCTCCAGCTACAAGGCGGTGGTCTGGGGCGGCGAGCCCTTGGGCCCGCGTGGCCGTATGCTCACCGAGCGCTGGAAGATGAACATCATCGAGATCGTGTCACTCGGTGATGCGACGATCACGCTGGAGGCGGCGAACCACACCGGAGTCTATGCTTGGGAAGACGAGGTCTTCGTCGAGCACATCGATCCGGAAACCGGCGAGCCGGCACCGGACGGCACCTTGGGCGAACTCGTGGCGACGCCGCTGCAGAATATGGTCGACCCGCTCATACGATTCCGCAGCGAGGATCTCGTCTGGCTGACACGCGAGCGCTGTCCGTCGGGACGGACTCATGCTCGCTTCCGGGTAAAAGGACGCACGGGCGATCAGGTCGTAGTCGCCGGAAAGCAGCTCCTGCCGGTCAACATCTGGCCCACCGTCGAATCGCAGCCGGAGTCGAAGGCGGGCCTGTTTCAGATCGTCCGTCCGAAAACGGCGGAGGATTTCCTTCGCCTGCGTGTAGGCTACGCCGGTGACGCCGACCTGCCTTCGCTCGAAGGGCGACTGAAAGGCGAAATCCAGCGGCAGCTGGGCGTCGAGTCCCGCCTAGAGCTCGTTCCGAATGACGAGCTCCTCAAACAGGGTCCGCCGCACAAGATACCACGCATCGTCAAACTGTAGGGCGCTTCAGGAACCAGCGAATCGGATTTGCGCCCGTCTTCAAGGGGAGGTGACCATGATCGTCGAAGAGAGAAACTATTCGTTCGCCCTTGGCGACGTCGCCCGGTTCGTCGAGCTTTACGAAAAGGAAGGTGTGCACATCGCCAAACGACATCTGGGCAACCTTATCGGCTATTTCCGCACCGAAGTCGGTCCCGACCTCAACGAATTCGTTCACCTTTGGGGCTTCATCGATTTCGAGGACCGCGCTGCCCGCCGCAAAGCCTTTTGGGCGGACCCCCGATGGCTTGACTTCGCGACCAGATGCCCACTCCCGGTTCGCCAGCGCAACCGGCTGCTCACGCCGACCGCCTGGTCTCCCATCCGCTGAATCCGAGGACTTGTAACATGGCAAAATGGCTGAAAACAAGGGATACGATTACGTTCGACGTGCGGAACAGGATTGCGAGGATCACGCTGAATCGTCCCGAAAAGCGGAATGCACTCAGCTGGCGTATGCTTCAGGAATTGCGCGACGCCCTGCTGGAGGCAGACGACCTTACAAGCGTACATTGCGTGGTGCTCGGCGGCAACGGACGTGACTTCTGTTCGGGGTGGGACCTCACCGGCGGCGAGGTCAGCCCCGTCAAGGAACAGCAGGCCACACAGAGCGCGCCGTCCGAGTATCGTAGTCAGACGTCCACGATCGATGACGACATCTGGCAGATGGACCGCATGAATGAGCTGCGCATGGTCATGTTCGACATGCACAAGCCGGTGATCGCCAAGGTCCAGGGCAATTGCCTGTCGAATGGCACCGACATTGCGCTCCTGGCGGACCTGGTAATCGTCGCGAGCGACGCGCGCATCGGCTATCCGCCAGTTCGCGCACAGGGGTCACCACCTTCGCACATGTGGCTCTACAACATGGGGCCGCAGTGGGCGAAGCGCATGCTGCTCACGGGCGATTTGCTGCGCGGCAAGGACGCCGCGCGCTTGGGTCTTGCCCTCGAGTCCGTTCCAGCGGCCAAGCTCGACGCCCATGTTGAGACGCTGGCAAAGCGGATTTCGGCCATCGCGCCGGACCTGCTCGCCTGCCAAAAGCGCGTCGTAAACCTGGGGCTGGAACTGATGGGCGCCAAGACGCTGCAGCGCCTCGCCGGCGAGGGGGATGCACGCGGGCACCTGTCGGCCGGACGCATGCAATTCCGCCAGTCGATCGAGGAGGTTGGGCTCAAGGAGGCCGTACGCCTTCGCGATGCGCCGTTCGGCGACGGCATGGTCGATTACAGCTGGGAGTGACGTGGGGGGCGGCCTGAGCAGGCGCCGAAGTAATTCACCCCCGCAGCAGGTTCACTCTGGCTCCGCCGCCTGTTGATCGCATCGACTCTCTGCGGCGATAGGTCTCGGCGCCAAGCGCCCCCTGTCGCTCTTGAGCGAAGGACGGGTTTGCGGTGACTTCGCTGCCGACAAGATCGACCGGATCACCCGTTCGTCGTGCGCCTCTGGCGCCACACAAGTGGCCTCGCCGAAGCCGCCGGCAGCCCTCCTAACGACGGGCGATGCAATCCACATGTTCAATTTCTGGCTTCGGTGCGACGAGCCTGGAGGGAAAGCGAGGCCGTTTTCCGTCCACTCTTGGCGACGGCCTCGCGGTCTTCCAGGTGGCTAACGTCAGATGCCCCAGAGCGCGGCGGCGTTACCGCCGACGATCTTCTTGAAATTCTCCTCACCCGCCTTGTCGTAGATGTTCTTGGCTATCCTCATCGACTCGCCGAACACGCCCTCGGGATGCGGATAGTCGATCGACCACATCATCTTGTCGGCGCCGATCCAGTCGATGAGGTCGAGCGCGACCGGGTCGTCCATGAACGTCGTCCAGCAGTTGCGGTGCCAATAGTAGCTCGGCTTGTGCTCGAGCTTGGGCCTGAGCACCTGGGCGTAGTCGCGATAGATCTTGTCGGCATTCGCGATCGAGGGCGCAGCCCAGCTCGCGCCGCCTTCGGTGAAGACAATCTTGAGATCGGGGAATCGGTCGAACAGACCCGAAAACACCAGCTGGGAAAACAGCGCGTTGAACGGCTGCATGTTGCGGGCCATGTTGATGCCCAGCGCGCCCGAGCCGGTAGCGTCGATGTGCACGCCGACGTGCATCGAAAGCGGCAGGCCTGCCTCCGCGATCGCCTCCCACATCGGCAGCATTTCCTTGCCGTTGTACCGTACACCGCGCGGGAACGACGGGATCTCCACGGCCTTGAAGCCAAGATCCTTGATCTTCTGCATATAGTCCCGCGACATCTCGGGCGTGTAGATCGTCGGCAGGTAAGCGACCGGGAAGAGGCGGTTGGGCGCCGCCATCCGCCATTCAGCCAGCCACTCGTTGAATACGTCGATGCATTTGAACCAGAGATCCTTGTCCTGCATCCGGATGAGAGCAGCCGCGTGCTGGTGGAATATCACCGACGCTTCGATGCCTTCGGCATCCATATCGGCCAACCGATGCTTCACATCCCAGAAACCAGGACGCCCCTCAGGGTGATTGTCCGGTTCAAAACCGGGCGTGTCGTAGGACACCCCGTCGACTTCAAGATGGTGAAGGTTAAACTCGTCCTGCCAGTGACGCGGCGCCCGCGCCTTATCCTCACCCGTCAGGCGATCCTCCCAAAGTCGCGGCGGCTCCATCTGGTGGTCGTCCGACGAAATGAAACGCGTACCCGCAGGAGGCGTCCAGTCACTCTTTGGCACCGTCCGGTGCAACGGAAAGGGAAGCGTAGCCAAATCGTTCATCTACCTTGTCCTCTGTTAGGGTTTTACGCCTTGTTCGACAGTCGTTCAATCATCGCTGCAGCAAGATTCTGCGCTTTCTGGAGCCATCGGTCGCGCCTGCTCAGGCCACTCCCCACGTCGCCATCCCATCGTCAGCACGCCATCTGCATACCACCGTTGGCGGATATACGCTGCCCCGTGATGAACGAAGCGGCATCGGAGAGCAGAAAGCAGATCGGCCTTGCGGCCTCTTCCACCGCACTCCAGCGTCCAAGCGGAATGCGCGCCAGATAGGTGTCAGCAAATCTCTCACTGCGTACGATATTGGTCATTTCAGTCTCCACGACACCGAAGGCGACGCAGTTTGCGCGGATGTTGTATTTGGCCCATTCGCGCGCGGTTGCCATGGTCATCCCGATGACGCCAGCCTTCGCTGTACAATAATTCACTTGGCCGATCGATCCCTGCACGCCTGCATCCGAGGACACGTTGACAATCGCGCCCGGATTCGGATCGCCAGCCTTTGCCCGCTCGATCATATGTCTTCCGACCGCTTGAGAGCACAGGAAGGCGCCGGTGAGATGAACGTCGATCACCTGATTCCACTGCTCCAAATTCATCTTTTCCATCATCGCCAGACGGGTGATCCCAGCGTTGTTCACGAGGCCGTGCACCGCGCCGAAAGTTTCGACGGCGCGATCGACCATAGACTGCACCGCCAACGGGTCCGCAACGTCCGCGACGACCCCAAGGAAGCGCCCTTGGGGATATTGCGCGTGAGCGGATTCGAGGGTTTCGGGATTCATGTCAGCTATCACAGCGTTACCGCCCAGCGCAATGACCAGATCAGCGACTGCCCGCCCGATTCCCCGCCCCGCACCTGTCACGATGACCGTCCGACCGGCCAGAGACATCGGATTGGCAGTCATGATGTTGTCCACCTTCGTATATCCTCATTTAACCAGCGGTACGTTCGGAGATTGGCACATTAAGGCGCGCGCCTAGGCAACACTCGTTCCTGATTATCGAAACGCCATGATCGAGACTACGCGAGAGTGTCGCTGACGCCCGGAAATCAGCTCAGTGATAGTGTCGCCTTCCGAGATGCGCGGTTCGGAATGAGTCGAGCCAGCGCGGACCGCCATTTCACCGCTCGCGGGCGCGCCAGATCGACAGACCCATGGCTGAACTAGGATTGCGCGATCGGCCTCGACAATCCGGAGGTGAAGCCGATGAGCCTGGAGGCGTTCAAGGCCAGCGGCATACTGCGGATCCTGACGCCTGACCTGGTGATCGACCGTTTCAAGCGGATGCAGGCGCGCATGCCGGTCGAGCATCTTATAAAGATGCTCGACCCCCGTCGAAGTTTGTCGACTACGCGGAGGTCTTGGCGACGGAGGCGATGCCGGCGTTCGCCTGAACGCGCCGCAGCCGTGACCTTGGCGTCGGAATAGTTTAATTGTCCCCGATGCTCGCCAAGGATCGACCCTCGAATTCCCCACAGTCCGTCACGCGCGTGATCCGGATCCTGGAAGCGCTGTGCGCCAGCCCGACGCCCTTGAGCCTGGCCGAGCTGAGCCGGGTGCTCGGCACGCCGAAGAGCAGTTTGGCCGCCCTGCTCCGCGGGCTCGCCGAGGACGATTTCGTCATCTCCGTCAAGGGCGCCCACCGGCTGGGGCCGGGCGCGTTTGGCCTGGGCAGCGCCCTGACGGAGGCGCGGCGCCGGCTGCAGTCGTCGGATCTCATTCGCGAAGGCATGCGCAGGCTGGCGGGCCGATCGCACGAGACGGTCCTGTTGGGCGTTCGCGACAGGGGGGCGGAAATGATAACCTATGTAGACGTTGTCGAAAGCCGCAATGCGGTCCGCTTCGCTGTCGCAATCGGCGATCGCCGGCCGCTGTATTGCACCGCCGGAGGCCGCGCGCTGCTGGCGGCCGCCCCAGAGGCGGAGATGCAGGCATATCTTCGCCACCTGAAGCCGGAGCAATACAGTTCCCAGACCGAGACGGACAAGCGCCGGCTCGCCGAAGCGATCGCGCATGCACGCGAGACTGGGGTAGCGCAGACCGTCGACCAGGCCAGCGACGGCGTGACGGGCACGGCCTCCGCGATCTGCGACGCCGCCGAGACCGTCATCGGCGCGCTGGTCGTCGCCGCCCCCAGCTCGCGGCTGCACGACCGCCGTGCGGAGCTGGCGCGGATGGTGCGGGAAGAGGCGGCCGCGATCTCCCGCAGCCTTGGCTACCGCGCGCCGACGGGGCGCTGAGACTCCTTGCCCTGCTTCTAAATCATTCCGTCCGCTGTCGAGCCCGCCGCGGTGGGCTCGACAGCGGCTGCGGCGAGCCCCAGCTCTTCCAGCACCTCGCGCGTATGGGCGCCCAGCTCCGGGGCGGGGCCGGCGACCCTGCCGGGAGTCTGCGAGAACCAGGTGGGCACGCCCGGGAAGCGGACCTTGCCGTTCGGCGTCTCCACCGTCTCGAAGAAGCCGGTCGCGTTCAAGTGGGGATTGTCGAACAGCTCGTCGGGGGTCCGCAAGGGCGCGGCGGGGATGCCCAGGCGGTTGAGCAGCTCTAACCACTCGGCCGTCGTGCGCTCCCGGAACGTCTCGGCCAGTAGGCCATAGACGCGGTCGATATGCTTAGACCGCTCGGCAAGGGTCGCGAGCTCCGGCCCGGCCCAGGGCGGCTTCACCGCATCCACGAACTGCGACCAATGCTTGTCATTGTAGACCAGGGCCGAGATGTAGCCGTCCTTGGTGCGGTAGGGCTTGCGGTTGCGCGCCACCACGCGGGGGTAGCTGGCCGGGCCAAGGGGCGGATCGAACAGGGCGCCGTTGGCGTGCTCGACCAGCATGAAGGCGGCGAGCGTCTCGAACATCGCCACCTCCACCTCCTGGCCCTCGCCGGTGCGCGCCCGGTGAAAGAGGGCGAGTAGGGTGGCGTAGAGGGCGGTGAGGCCGGCCACCTTGTCGGCCACAGTCGTGCCGACGAAGCTCGGCTCACCGGTCAGCATCTGTTGCACCGCCACCAAGCCGCACTCCGCCTGGATGGTGTCGTCGTAGGCCGGCAGATCTCGCTCCGGTCCGCGCCGGCCGTAGCCGTAGCAGTTGGCGTAGACGATCGAAGGGTTGACCCGGGCGACGTCCGTGTAGGCGAAGCCGAGCTTGCCGATCGCCTTAGCGCGCATCGAGTGGATGAAAACGTCCGCGGTCGCAACGAGCGCCCGAAGCGCCGCCTTGCCGGCGTCCGTCTGCAGGTCGAGGACGACGCTACGCTTGCCGCGGTTGACGTTGACGAACACGCCGGACATCCCCGGCGCCGGTCCGACCGAGACGAAGCGGGTGTTGTCGCCGGCCGGAGGCTCGATCTTGATCACGTCCGCGCCCATGTCCGCCATGATCTGGGTCGCGTACGGCCCCATGACCATCGCGGTCAGATCGACCACGCGGATGCCGGCCAGCGGGCCTGCGCTGTTTGCCGGTTTGCCCATGAAGTCCTCCCTCTGCTCAGCCATGAGCTAGCCGATCCGTTCACGCTACGCCATACCTATTTCGGTCCATGCGGCGGATATCGGCACATCTCTCAAGCGATTCGCGAATGACCGTTCCCGTCCCGGCCAGCATTCTGCTGCGCGCGAAGGTCATAGGAAGCGTTCTGGGGACGCCAAGCGTGGCTATCGGCGGATCGAGGCTTGACCGATCCCCGTCCGCCGGTTGGAAGCTCGCACCGCAGGACGTCGCCCGCTTCCGGCTCGAAGCCAATATGTTCCACCGCGCCGTCGAGCGGGCCGAGCGCGACCTCGACGACAACGAGCAGGCGCAAAAGCGCCTCCAGCGCGAACAGGACGGCTCCGAGGTCAAGTCCGTCCAGCTCGAACGCCTGATCGAGCGAGGACAATCGCTGATCGAGCGGCGCGACAGCCTGGAGGTCTTCCGTGACAGCGCCGCCGACCGCTACCTGCGCACCACTGGCTCACCCTGGTCGCAGCGCACCGGATCGCGCGTCAGTCACCGCCATCTCACCGCCGCGATGATCGATAGCCGCGACTTCATCGCCGCGAGGAAGCGCGCGCGTGAGCGCCGTCCGCACCCCACTTGAAAAATGATAGCATATTGCATATCTTGCTATCATCGCCATCATACCAGAGGGAGGCGCTATCATGCCCGCCGTGACGATCCGGAACCTGCCCGACGCGACGCATCGCGCTCTCAAGGTGCGGGCCGCCCAACACGGCCGCAGCGCCGAGGCGGAAATGCGCGACATCCTCGAAACGGCTGTCCGTCCCGACACGCGCCTGCGGCTCGGCAGCGCGCTCGCGGAACGCAGCCGCCGTCTTGGGCTCACCAATGACGACGTCGCCGCCCTCGAACAGGCCCGCGACAGGAGCCCGGCAAAGCCGATGAGCTTCGAGTGATCCTCCTCGACACCAATGTCGTCTCCGAGGCGATGAAGCCCGAGCCCAACGACGCCGTGCGGGCCTGGCTCGACGACCAGGCCGCCGAGACCCTCTACCTCTCCAGCGTCACGGTCGCCGAACTGATGTTCGGGATCGGCGCGCTTCCCGGCGGAAAACGGAAGGACAGGCTCGCCGAAGCCCTGGAGGGCGTGATGGAGCTGTTTGCCGATCGCATCCTGCCTTTCGATACGGGCGCTGCATGCCGCTATGCCGATCTCGCGGTCAAAGCACGCAGCGCGGGAAAGGGCTTTCCGACGCCCGACGGCTACATCGCGGCGATCGCCGCCGCGCGGGATTTCGTCGTCGCCACGCGCGACACCAGTGCATTCGACGCCGCCGGCCTCGAGGTCATCGATCCGTGGACGGCGAAGCCATAATGTCCGTTATCCGCCACACGGCCTAAACCAGCCAAATGCGGCAGACAGACATCACGGTCTCCTGACCGGACGACCACCCACGCTTTAAGACGCTGATCCTTGGGTCCAGCCGATGGCCTGACGCCATCAACCCGTAAAGGGTCGGACTACGCATGCGCGTGCCGCCGCTTCGGCTTCCCTACCTCAGCCGGCCCCGACCCGACCAGGCATTGATCGCGGGGCTCAAGCGCGCCCATGCCGAACTGCGACGGCATAACATCCACCTGCGCAAGAGCGACGGCAACCTGATTGAAGCCAAGGGCATTGCCGATCCCTATCTCCGCCGTCTCGCATCGCTTGCCTTCCTGGCGCCCGACATTCAGCGTGCCATTCTGGATGGCCGCCATCCATCCGGACTGAAGCTGTAGCACCTCGTCATGCAGGACATCCCGCTCGACTGGAACGCGCAGCGGATCGCGTTTGGATTTTCCGTCTGATAATCAGCCATTCTGGACCTGTTAAATCCTGATAACAGGACCAGATAACCGCATATTCTGCACCCGTTATGCACCTGCTCTTTCACCGCGCCATCCAACACGCATCAGGCCAAAACCCGCAGTAATCTTGGGAAATAGCGCATGCGCACCCCAGGCGATGACCAACGTGGTTCCATATTGTTCTGATAACAGGTGAACTGGTGAAAGGGTGTGTGGCGCGGCACCTCCAGAGACGGCTGCTGTGGAAGGCCACCGAGTGCGCCAAATCACGCGCGAAAGTCTGCCCAGCGAGTTCTTTCTCGAGAACATTTACGTGAGATTTCAGGATGACTGGTCGGCGTTCCAGATGACTCATCTGATGAACCCCAATCGCATGCTGTGGGCCAATGACTATCCGCACAGCGACTCGACTTGGCCTAACAGCCAAACCCTTCTCACCGAGCATACCAAGCATCTGAATGATGGGGTTAAGCGCGCGATCCTGCGCGACAATGTTCGAGAGCTTTATAAGCTCGCGGCATAGCTTGGCCATGGTCGGCATGGCGTAGTCATCTTTTGCTGGCTGCAATATGTCGCCGGTCAGGAATGGCGGCGGCGCTGATCGAAGCGGCGGCCCAGGATACGGGCTTGCTCGTCGAGCGCGCCGTCGGCCTGCTGCGCGCCGGGTAGGGGAAGACAAACCATGGCCGCTGTGGTCGAGAACCCGGAATTATCACCCCAAAGTTCGGACTGGACGGCACCCATGCTTCGGCTGCCCTGCGCCTGAGCGAGACGGCGCGGCTTTCAGTTCAAGGCGGCGTCGGTTGCGACCCGCGGATGAGGCGTCCCGGCAAGGCGCCCGTTGGCCTGCCGCGCCGGTAGACGATCTTCCCGGAAACGATTGTCGCTTCGTACCCGTCCGCCTTCTGCGACAGTCTCTTGCCGCCTGCAGGGAGATCGTGCTTGACTTGCGGCGCGTACAGATGGAGCCGATCAAGATCGATGACGTTGATGTCGGCCTTATAGCCAGGTTTCAACAAGCCTCGGTCGTTCAGCCCCACTGATGCCGCCGTGTCGTGCGCCAGCATCTTGATCGCCGTCTCGATATTGATCCTTGACTTGTCGCGTACATATTCTGTCAGAATGAATGTCGTGTAACCCGCATCGCAGATCATTCCGTAATGCGCACCGCCGTCGCCCAGTCCGACCACGGTGCCAGGCCTTCCGAACAGGTCAACCGCAGTGTCGAACCGGTTTTCGTCCGAGTTACCCATCGGGCAATAAATGATCGCGCGTCCGTTTTGCCGCAGCAGCTCATCGTACATGAGCTCCCTTTCCGAGATACCGAGAGTGGCCGCGCGCGCCTTGATGCTGTCATGGGGCGAGGGCGAATAATTGGGCGGGTCGCCGAGAGGAAAAAGGATATGCGTCTGTTCAACGACCCACAGAAAGAAGGGATTCGGATCCTCGGGCTTTTCCGACAGCAACCGCTTACGAAGTTCCGGGTCCCGCATCCGCGCTACCTTCTCCTCCAGCGGCAGCTTCTCGATCTCCTTGTAACTCGGATTCAAAGAGAAAGGATGATAGCTTAAATCGAGCCCGAACAGCATACCGATCGGACGAGGAAAGAACTGGCCATGTATGTCGCGGCCATCCGCCTCTGCCTCTGCAAGACCGTCCAGGAGCCTCTGGGATCCGCCTTTCACGCCGCTCCCGCTGAAAAGGCTGAAGTTCACCGGCCGACCCGATGCCTCATTGAGAGTACGGATGACCTGCCATTCATGCGTCGAGTCCTGCTCCGTGCTGAGGATAAGCTGAAACACACCGTCGTTCGCGTCGCGCAAACCGGCGGCCAGTGCTTCCAGTTCCTTCACCTCGGTCGTGGTTGATGGGGCAGCCCGGCCATCGCGAAAACGATGCACGAGAGCACGTGACGTCGTCACTCCCAACGCGCCCGCGATCACCGCCTCTTTGGTTAGGCGGCGCATCGTTGACAAATCCTCATCCGTTGGCGGCTCAAGATTGGCACCACGCTCGCCCATGACATAGACCCGAAGAGGGCTATGTGGCAGTTGCGCGGCAAAATCGATGTCGGTTTCGCGCGCCGCCAGGGCATCGAGATATTCCGGGAAGGTCTCCCAGTTGAATGGAACACCCTCTGCCATCACCGCTTCGGGGATGTCTTCGACCCCTTCCATCAGCTTGATCATCAGGTTGTGATCGCCCGAACGAACAGGCGCAAATCCCACGCCGCAATTGCCCATAACGACCGTCGTAACGCCGTGTTCGGAAGAGGGGGAAAGGCGGCTTTCCCAAGTGACCTGCCCGTCATAATGGGTGTGCACATCGACAAACCCAGGAACGACAGTCAGTCCCGCAGCGTCAATTTCCTGTCGTCCGCTGCCATCTACTTCCCCGACAACGGCAACCTTGCTTCCGGAAATGGCGATATCGCCAATAAAAGCATCTCCACCACTACCATCGACGATGGTGCCGCCACGGATGACTAGGTCAAACTTTTCTGGCATTGCCTGCTCCAAGCTTTGGCGACTTCTCGGCCGCTCTCTACCCGCTGAGACCGTAAGCAATTGGATTGTACACGCAAGTTCGAATCGGCTAGGATTGATGTTTGGCATGTGTTGCGTGTCACGAACCTCACTGAATACCGGGCACCGCTATCGCGAATACCACGATAAGGGTCTCGGGAATTCGCGAGCCGAGCCCTCCGGCGCAATCGTCCTACTTCAAACAGAATTCCGAGGAAGGCCGCGGCAGTGTCGGCATAGATTGTTGGACCATCGCAATATTCCCGAGAAAAACTGAATTTACCCTAGAATCCGGCTCTTCTGTTCCCACCCAAGACGCGCTAACTCAGGGAACATCTGAGCGCGGACTTTAGCTTGGGTCGAGGAGGCGGTCCCCCGGATCACGCGGCCCCGTATGCCATGAAAGATCGCAGCAAGGCGGAAGAAGTTGAAAGCCAAATAGATTTCATAGTGCTCAATCGACGACCGCCCAGTGCGAACACAGTATGCTGCTACATATTCCTCTTCGCTAGGAAGTTTGAGGTCGACCAGATCGGCGCCTCCCAGACCCGCTACAATGTGCGGCGGCATGCGATACATCATTGCATGATAGGTGAAGTCGGCGATCGGATCGCCAAGAGTCGATAGCTCCCAATCGAGCACCGCCAGAACTCTTGGCTCGGTTGGATGAAAAATCACGTTATCGATACGAAAGTCTCCGTGAATGATCGACGTCGTGGCAGATTGGGGGATATTAGAGCCAAGCCAGTCAATCAGACGGTCCATGTTTGGATCACGGCCAGCCTCCCCATCCTCAAGATACTGAGTGGACCAGCGGCCAAGCTGACGCTCGAAATAATTGCCGACCCTACCGTAATGGCCAAGGCCAATCGCAGCGTAGTCCAAATTATGAAGACCCGCGATTGCAGCATTCACAGCATCGAAATAGAAGCGCCGTTCGGTAGCGCTTTGGTCTTTTCAGCTTTAGCCGGTTTCCCTCTCCTGCGTCCTCACCCACCGGCCCAGGGAAAGCGGGATGGGCGTCAGAACTGCCGAATCCCAGTAGCGTCCGATTCCTTGAAGACCGGAATTTCTTCGAAGGATTTCATCATTATCAGCGGAATCAGCCGATCGGTCGACTTCTGATAATCGTCGTAGAACGGAAAGCAGGTGACCATGAAATTCCACACCTTTTCGCGTTCGGCTCCCTCGGGCTGGCGCCATGTCGCGCGAAAAGCCTGGGTGGCTATTTGAAAGTCAACAAACTCACTCGCGCAAATGTTGAGGTACCATTCGGGATGATTATCCGCTCCGCTTTTTGAGCCGACAATCACGACTTCGCCCCCGATGTCGCCATAACAGAGAGGAGTGATGAACACCTTGCCGCTTTTTCGGCCGACATATCGAATCAAGCAGTGGGTGCCAAAAGGAAGGCCACCGGATGCCGTTACGTCCATGATATGACCCTGAACGCCGCCCGAACGCAGGTAAAGTTGCCGATGCGCGATGAGCCAATCCCGGACCTTCGCGCGCTTCGCGGCTGCCGTTTCGTCATTCATTATTCGATCCTCCACCAAGGGTGCAAATACGCCGATCTGGCGGCCAAAAGCTATAGGTTTCCCACCGGACCGTTTTTTTCGGCCGGAGTTCCGTTTAGGTGAGGGATGTTCTCGCGACGCCCTTCTCGGCTCAAGCTGCCCTAGGGCGGCTGGGGCTCCATCCCGTAAGGAGGCTGGGCAGAATGTGAGCCGTAAATGACTGGCCGCTGTCGAACTCCCGCCCCGATGTCGAAGCCAGCCGCGCTTGTTCTTGAGCATTTCGGGAAGCTTCTAGCGAAGCATCGCTGCTATCGGCGCGTTGACGACGCCGGGTGATCCGGACACGTCGAGGGCTTCAGATATGCTCAGATTCGTCTATGAGCGCGCGCTCGAATATGTCAAAATCCGTGAGCAGTTCGGCAAACCATTGATCGAATTCCAGGCGGTCCAACTCAGAATCGCCGATATGGCGATCCAGTTGGAGGCAGCGCGCCTGATGGTCTACCGCGCACTCAGCCGAACCGCCGACGGCATGCCCAGTGCATATGACGCCTCGACTACGAAAATTTTCGTCAATGAGGTTGCACGTAAGGTGACTGACGATGCCATCCAGCTTTTCGGCGGCGCCGGTTATCTTCAGGAGACCGGGATCGAGCGGCTGTACCGATATGTGCGCGGCTACTCGATTGCAGGAGGAACACTGGATATTCATCGAACGATGGTCGCGGGCTGGGTGTCAGGAATGCATTTCAGTCAATGGAAGAAATGAGACGGCTACTGCCGACCGCCTTGCTCTCGCAATCGTTTCATGCGGACGGAGGCAGCTGGATATAACTGGGTACGCATCAGCTCCGAGGAGGGCGCTATCGCCCCCCCCGGGGCGGCTCGCCGAGATCGACAACAACATCGCCGAAGGCGGCATGCGCAGTACGGCGATAGTCGGAAGAAGCTGATGCGCACACTTTCATATTTGCGCCACACACCCCTTCCCGGCCAAGCTCCCGTGAAAAAGGGCTAAAACACGCTCGCCTAGCGCTCCTGGAGCAGTGTCCGGGCCATGATGTCGTGCTGGATTTCCGACGACCCGCCGAAGATGCTTTGCGCCCTATCGTTCAGGTAGCGGGGCGCAGCAAGGCGTATCATATCCCGATTCAATCCCTGTCCTACACTATTCAGGGGTCGCTCCGTTTCCCATCGTCTGACGTCCGCTCCGACGATATCGACCCACAACGTCGATATAGCCTGACGACATTTACCGGTGCGCAGCTTGATGATCGACGAGGTGAATTCGCTCATCACTTCACCGGGCGCCAGGGGAAGCACGGACTTGATCTCCAGAAATTCAAGCGCGTCTAGATCGAGCTTAAGCATTGACAATCGATCGCGAATGTCGCGCACTTCGTCCTCGGGCTTCTCCGATGCCAGCGCGGCGGCCAGCGAGGCGATTTCTCCGAACCACGCCTTAAGGCGTGTTGAATAGAAGGAACCGGCGCGTTCGTTCTTCAACAGAAACAACGCCTTGGCCCAGCCTTCACCCGACACGCCGATGATCTTCTCCTTGGAGATTACGACATCATCGAAAAAGACTTGGTTGAGTTCGTGATCGCCGCCCATGGTCCGGATTGGCTGAATGGTGACGCCAGGCGCGTTCATTTCAACGATGATAAAGCTGAACTTCTTTCCATCGGTCTGATCATGCTCGCTGCGGACCAGAGCGAACATAAGGTTCGCAAAGTGCCCATGCGTGGTCCATATCTTCGTTCCGTTAAGCACATAAGCGTCGCCATCGCGCCTGAGGTGGGACTTCAAACCTCTCAGGTCCGATCCGGCTGAGGGTTCCGAAAAACCCTGGCACCAGTAATCGTCGGCGGAGAGAATTCGCGGGAGATACTTCTGCTGCTGCTCTGGCGAGCCGAACTCCATAATAACCGGCCCAATCAGTCGCAGTCCCATGGCGTGCTGAAAGGGTGCGTACGCGGCGGCGCAACTGCGCTCAAACAGATAACGCTGAGTCGGGGTCCAGCCGGTACCACCAAACTGGACTGGCCAGGTCGGCGCTCCCCAACCTCGTTCGTTGAGAATTTTTTGCCACGCTCGGAACACCTCCGGCTCGGGATACACACCGCTGGTAAGGCGTTGTGCATATGCGAGCTCGGGCGAAAGATTCTGCGCGATGAAGTCTTTGAGTTCGGCCTCGAAGGCCTTCTCTTCGGGGGTAAGGCGAAGATCCATCTTAAATTCCTCGATCAACCTGCAAGTGCAGCATGGCGTTTCAGATGTGCGACACGCCCGCCCATCAGCGATTTCGCTGCGATGACGCGCTTCAGGCGCGCGCCGATACCCAGCTCGTCGGTCGTGCCCATGGCTCCGTGCAGTTGGACAGCGTCTTCTGCAACATAGAGGGCAGCCGCGCCAACTTTGATCACCGCGCCGGAGGCAGCCCTGCGGGCGTCGATATCCGCCAGATCATCCAGCGCGAGTGCGGCGCGTATCATTAGCGATTGGGCCTCTTCCACCGCAACCGCCATGTCCACGAGCCGGTGCCGCAACACCTGTTTGGTTGCAAGCGGCTGGCCGAACTGCGTTCGCGTTTTTAGATAATCCCGGGTACGATCTACAAGGTCGCTCATCAGGCCAATCAACTCGGCGCAGATGACCATATTAGAGCGGTCGATAGCCGTCTCGAATGCGCTTGAGCAATCCTGGGACGCTCCAAGTGGCTGAGCCTTTACGCTATCCAGAATCGCAGTCGCTTCGGTGCTGCCATCGATCCCAGCATAGGTGGTGAGTGCATCGCCCAGATCGCCAATCTCCACCAGGAATGCGCGCATGCCCTCATCGGTCGAGGCGCGCAGGATGATGAGTTCGACGTCATCGATTTCAGGCACCAAGATCTCGCCGGTCAACACGCTGGAACCGTTGCTGCCCCGGTCGGCTCGCACTTGGCGCGACGGTCTCGAGCTCGGAGCGGCAATCGCGATGCGCAATGTTCCGCTCACCATCTTTTCCAACAGCTGCTTTTGCTGCTCGTCGCCCAGCTTTTGCAACAAGTAGGCTGCTGCGATGGCATTGGTAGAAAAAGGGGCCACTATACCGGCCCGTCCGATCTGTTCCGCCACGATGCAGGCTTCGAGCACGCCTTGGCCGGAGCCGCCGAGATCCTCATTCACGGCCTGTCCCAGCAAACCCATCTGAGCAAACAAAGACCAAGCCTGCTCTCCGTCGCCGACGCGCCGGAACGCTTGCGCGACAGAATCGCGCAGCAAAGCTTGGTCTTCGGTAAACGAAAGTTCCATCATCCTATCCCCTAAGTAGCGCAAATCGGCCCGAAACGTCGCTGTAAACAATATGAAAACTAAGCGGTTGGCGGCCACCGTTAGCTGGCGGCCCGCACGGCCTCCCGTCAAAGTGGCTGTACCTCCAAGCCAGGATGGTGAGCGGCCTAGTAGCCGGGCAACCGCAATTTAAACAAGGGCGTCCGGCATTAGCTGCCCTTGCCTGAATGACCCTGTGTAGCTGCGCCGCGCCGCCATAAGGATCAAAGGTCGACATTCCCCCCCAGCAACTGTTGCGCGATCGGGCGATACAAAATCTCGTTCGTGCCGTCCGCGACGTTCGTGACGCGCAGCGCATGCCACGCATGATATAGCCCCACCTCGTTGGTGAACCCAATTGCGCCGAACGTCTGCATGGCGCGATCGACGGCCTTGTAACCGATCTGGACCGAATAGGCCTTTGCCATCGAACGCTCCTTGACCCCAGGATTGCCCTGATCGAGCAGCATTGCCGCGTTGCGCTCCATCAGATGGGCTGCATGGAGTTCGGTTGCGCTTTGCACCAGCGGGAAAGTCACACCCTGATATTCGCTTATTTCTTTCCGAAGCTCTTGCGCAGCTTGGTGTAGTCAAGCGCCTACTCGATCGCCCAGCGACCCGTGCCGACCGCGCGAGCCGAGTTGTAGAGCCGGCCCAAGGAGACGCCGTACAATGCGGCGTCAAAGCCCTTGCCGAGCTCGCCGAGCAACTGCCAGGGCTCCACCCGCACATCGTCGAAAGCCAGCTCAGCCTCATCCCCGCCGATGCTGCCAAGCATTCGGATGACGCGCCGGACGACGAAGCCAGGAATCGACCGGCACAATAAAAGCTGAGATGCTGCCACGCTTTTTTTGGGCAGCCTCTTGATCGGTGACCGCGAAAACGATGCAGAAGTCTGCAATCGGCGCATTGGTCGTCCAAATCTTCCGGCCGTTTGGCAGCCATCCCTTACGATCCTTGACGCCCTCCGTTCGGCTGGGGCAGACGAATAGGGAGCAGAGTGCCTCCGGATTCGGGATGCCTTCAGGTTTGGTGGGTAGGGGCGTTGACTGCGAACCTTTCACCTTTACACTGTATATTAGGGGAGGGCCTATGTCAGAATTCACCAACTCGCTCGCGTTCGCACGCGGCTTCACTCGAGTGGAGGATGCACGCGTCGTGTCCGATCCCGGTGAGATCGACTGGAATGAGCAAGCGGATTTTGTCGTCGTCGGTTATGGCGGCGCGGGTGTGGCAGCCGCGAATCAGGCGCGGGATGATGGTTTGGATGTCATTGCCCTCGATCGCTATGAGGGCGGCGGCGCCACTCGCATGAATGGTGGTATCGTTTATCTGGGCGGAGGCACCTGGGTGCAATCAGACGCGCAGTATGAAGATACGCCCGAAGAGATGTTCACCTACTTGTCACGCGAGCTGCGCAATGCGGTCACAGACGAGACCCTACGTCGCTTCTGCGAAAGCGGCCCCGAAACCATCAAGTGGCTCGAGAAACATGGTGTCCGCTTCAAGGCCAAGGCATTTCCGACCAAGACCAGCTACCCCACGCAGCAATATTATCTCTACCACTCGGATAACAGCCTGCTGAAGCGCTACCGCACGAACAGGCGGCCCGCGCCGCGCGGTCACAAGGTAGTGGCCGATGCGGGTAACACGCCAGTGGGGGCCGGTGTTGGATTGTACGTCCCACAAAGCGAGGCAGCTGACAAAGCAGGTGTTCGGGTTTTCGGACAATGCGATGTTCGGCAGCTCATCATGGACAAGAACGGCGTGGTACTGGGGCTCAAGGCCCGGCGGGTGCCTCCCGGAACGCCTGCTCACGACGCGCTCGTGAAGGCGCAGCGGTCGATGAGAAAATGGCTCCTATTGATGCCAGTTACTATGCCGGGAGGCAAGCAGACTGCGGCACTTGGGAACTATTACGGACGCAAAGCGGCCGCGATAGAGGCTAAGGAAAGCGTGGACTTTTACATTCGCGCGCGGCGGGGCGTCTGCATTTCGAGTGGCGGCTTCATTTTCAACGAGGCGATGGTTCGTCAATATGCTCCAGAGTATCTGGGCACAATGCCGCTGGGCACGCCGGCCGATGACGGCAGCGGCATCCTGTTGGGTCATTCAGCCGGAGGCGTGATGACCAGGATGGAACAAATATCCGGGTGGCGGTTCATCAACCCGCCGATATCTTGGGCAAAGGGTATGCTGGTCAATGCCAAGGGCCAGAGATTTGTCGATGAGGCTTCCTATGGTGCCGACCTTGGCCGCGAGATGATGCGTCCTGAGAATGCCGGCGTGGGTTGGCTCATCATCGATTCCAAGCTGTGGAAGGAAGGCAAGGCGATCATCAAGAATGAGGAACTGATCGACTTCCAGAAATATCCGGCGATTATGACGATGTTGTTCGGAAGCAAGAAGGCGGCGACGGTTGAGGGCCTTGCCAAGAAGATCGGAGTGGATTCTGCGGGTGTGCTAGCTACGCTGGACGCTTATCGAAGCGCAGCGGAGGGCAGAGTTTCCGATCCTTTCGCCAAGGATCCCGAGGATATGAGCCCTCTGTCCGAGGGTCCCTTCTATGCCCTGAATATGAGCGGTGTAAACGCTTTGAACCCGATGCCCTGCATCACGGTCGGTGGGCTCCTGGTGGATGAGAATACGGGCCTCGTCATGCGGCAGGATGGGATGACGATTCCCGGTCTGTATGCCGCTGGCCGCACCGCTGTGGGACTTTGCACCCACCTGTATCTGAGCGGATTGTCGGCTGCCGACTGCATTTTTTCGGGCCGACGCGCGGGCCGCAACGCCGCAGACCCCGATGTAGATCACACGGGATCTCACCGCGGCCTAAGCGCGCTTTACGGGTCCAATGCGCAAGTTCCAGTATGATATTGATCTGCCCCCCGCTGAGTGGCCCAGAGACTATGATAGTCTGGACCACGATGAGCCTGCCCCCATCTTTGGTCCGGCCTTAGTGAGAAAGCCGGCTTCTTTTTACATCAGGGCAGGCATGCCTGCCCTGATGTAAAAGCCCGCTCCATCGGGGTCTGGTTGCCGAGGGAGCTATGCGGACGGACCTCGTTGTAATCGACCCGCCACGCCTCACATTTTACTCGCGCGTCGTCCAAGCTCAAGAACCAAAAAGCGTTGAGGCATTCGGCCCGGACACGGCCGTTGAAGGATTCGGCAAAGGCATTGTCCGTCGGCTTGCCAGGACGGCTGAAGTCGAGGACGACGCCGTGGGTCCAGGCCCACAGATCCAGGTCTTTCGAGATAAATTCCGGTCCATTGTCCAGGCGAATCCGCTTCGGCCGTCCATGGGTGGCTGCAACCCGGTCGAGGGTTTGCACGACATCTGCGCCCCGATAGCTCATCCGTACGTCGAGCGCCGGCGACAACCGGCTGAAGTTGTCGATGATGGATAGCACCCGGATCTTGCGGCCGTCGAACAGCTGATCCGACAGAAAATCCATCGACCAGCATTCGTTAGGCGCTGACGCCACCGTGCGGTCGTCGCGCAGTTTCGCCTTCACCTTCCGTTTTGGCGTCTTGTTGCGCAGCTGCAGGCCCATCTCGCGGTAAAGCCGATGCGTGCGCTTGTGATTGATCTTCCATCCTTCTCTCCGCAGCAGGACATGGATCCGCCGGTACCCGTAGCGAACACGGGTCGCGGCAAGCTCCTTGATCTTCATCTTGAGGCCGGCCTGATCGAGGCGGCGAGACTGGTAGCGTTGGGTCGATCGATTGATTGGAAAGGCGCCACAGACCCGCCGTTCGCTCACCTGGTAGCTCGCCTGCAAATAGCCGACGATCTCCCGAGCTCGATCAGGCCTTACATTTTTCGGCGGATGACATCCTGAAGCATCTCTTTGTCCAGGCTCAAGTTCGCAACAAGCCGCTTGAGCCTGACATTCTCCTCCTCCAGCTGCTTCAACCGCTTCATCTCCGACGGCATCAGCCCGCCATATTTGCTGCGCCATCGATAATAAGTCTGCACCGAAATGCCCGCCTTCCGGCAGACCTCCTCGACCGTCGTTCCTTCCTCCGCTTGCCGCAATATGAATGCGATCTGCTGCTCGCTAAACTTGGACTTCTTCATCCAGAAACTCCCTCAGTCGGCTCCAGCCAAACCTAACCGAGAATCTCTCACCAAATTCGGACCAGTTTCCGGGGTTCAGGTCACGGGTGTCGGTATCCATGGCGCGGAAAAGTTCGGCAAGCACCTCAGGGTCTCGCAGATGTGATCGGCCACGGCCTCGATCAGCTTGAAATGGACGCCGGGGGGCAGCGCCTCGGTCATCGCGAACTTGAGGTCCATGTAGTTCTTGCTGGCGGACAGGGGCGTGTCGGGCTCGAAGCGGTCGGGCGCGGCGAGGCTGGCGGCGACGCTGATGCGCAAGGGCTGGGGTTGGCCGGTTTCCTCGAAATAGATGCCGGTCAGCACATCGACTTCGAGATCGGCGACTTCGAGGATCAGGGTTTCGGCCATGGGTTGGGCGATTGGCATGGCTGGGGAGGCAAGTCCAGAGGTGCGGAGGATGGAGAAAGTGCGAGGCTGAGGCGCCCTTGCTTCAGCGCCATGATGCTGCGGCCGGTCCTTTCGTCGCGACGCTTGACAGCGGTGCGGTCGAAGGCGTTCAATCTTGCCAACACGAAAACAGGATGGGAGTGAATCGGATGAAGATCGGCATTGAGATCGACTGGCAGAAGCGCAATTTCGTCATCAATCGCGAACGCCTGCAGCTGGTCGACGACCTGGGCTACGATGTCGTGTTCTGCGCCGAAGGATTCGGCAATGATGCGATCACCCCGCTCGGCTATGTGCTGGGTTGCACGAAGCGCATCGGCGTCGGCACCCGCGTGATCAGCAATCCGGCGCGCACGCCGGCGATGACCGCGATGACCTTCCAGACCATGCGCCATATCGCGCCCGAGCGCGAGATCATCGCCGGCCTCGGCAGCCATGTCATCGAGGGGACGGAAGGCTTTCACGGGCTGCCGTGGACCCCGGCCTATCCGCGCATGAAGGAGCTGGTCGAGATCATGCGCCAGGCCTTCCGCGGCGAAGAGCTGCACATGGAGGGCAAGCAGTATACGATCCCCTACCACAAGCCGGGCGAGGAACCGCGATACCCGGCAATGCAGTTCTGGCTGGAGCCGCGTCCCAACCCTCCCCAGATCGTGTTCGGGGGCGGTACCGAACTGATGATTTCGCTGGCGGCGCAGATCGCCGACGGGATGATGCCGAACGGCGGCTGGGCGCCGGGCGACATGAAGTTCTACAAGCCGATGCTGGAGAAAGGCTTCGCCAAGCGCGAATCGCCGCCGAAGCTGGAGGACTTTCCGCTGTGGGCGCACATCGACGTTCTGGTCACCGACGACGTCAAGGAGGCCATTGCGCAGTTCAAGGAATATGTCGTCCGCTGGACCGGCGGTTATTACAATCCGGGCGGGCACGAATTCTTCATGATCAACCGTGGCTATGGTGACCTGGTGCCCAAGATCAAGGAGCTCTACGAAGCCGGGCGGATCAAGGAGGCGGAGGCACTGGTTCCCGACGAATACATCGACCAATGCTGGCTGTTCGGGCCTATGGACCGCATCCTCTCGCGCTGGCGCAACGAGTGGGTCGATGACGGTTGCAACCTCATCATCCGGACCGACAACTGGCCTTCGGCCAAACTGTCTAACAACGAGGTCTACGAGCCGTTGCTGCGCGCCATGCTGGACTGAGAGTCCGTTTCAAAACGCGCGAAAGAGCGCGTTTTGGGCCACCTCCCGCCCCGCTCCCCCGGCCCAACCACCCAATTATGGTAGCCTATGGGTGGTTGGGCCGGGGGAGCGGGGCGGGAGGTGGCAACGAAACTCGGCCACGCCGGGTTTCGAAACGACTCTGAGACGCTGGCGCCTGCGCCGGCATGGTTTACCACCGCTCGGCGTGACCAGCAGATAGAGGCGGCTGGCGTCGGTTAATTTATGGGGTTTCGGGCGCGGCTTGGCAGCGCGAACTTTCGCATCGGTCAGCAATGTGGGTCTCCTGAAAAGTACCACGTTTTCGACCGCGCATACCACGCTCAGGGCCCTCCGATTCGCTGGATGGGCATGGACGGGCACGGACGGCCGAGGCCGAACCGGTCTGTTAAGTGTCAGTTTTCAGGAGGAAAAAGTCGAGACCAGTGGTCTTTTGCGGACCCCTGTGGAATGGTCCGTGGCGGTGCTGTCAGTCTAACCGCAACTCGTCTCCGATTGGCGTGCCAACCTGCGGTCGCTATGATGGATCGATGCGCCCGATTTCATTCAAACGTCACCGCTTCAAGCCCGCCACGATCATGCTGGCGGTGCGCCTCTACTACCGGTTTACGGTGTCGTTGCGGGACGTCGAGGAAATGCTCGCCGAGCGCGGAATCGACGTCTCGTACGAGACGATCCGCTGCTGGACGATGAAGTTCGGACCGGTAATCGCCGCCAACATCCGCAAGGCTTGCCCGCGCTGCGACAGTGTGTGGCACCTCGACGAAATGGTCGTCAAAATCCGGGGCCAGCGCATGTCCATGTGGCGGGCGGTCGACCGCGAAGGCGAGGTCCTCGACATGCTCGTCCAGAAGCGGCGGAACAAGAAGGCTGCGCTGAAATTGCTGCGGAAACTCCTGAAGAACCAGGGGTGCATTCCCGAGCGTTTTGTGACCGACGGCCTTGCCTCATACCGCGCCGCCCTCAAGGTTCTGAAGTGCCAGAAGCGCCATCATCCGGGGCGACTGCGCGATAACAACCGGGCCGAAAACTCCCATCTCCCGGTCCGACGAAGGGAGCGGAAAATGCAACGGTTCAAGTCCCAGGGCCAGGCTCAACGTTTCGTTTCCATCCATTCCGCGATCTACAATACGTTCAACCTGCAGCGCCATCTCGTCTCGCGCAAGACCCTCCGGACCTTCCGCGCGGCGGCCTTCGCCGAGTGGGCCGCTGCGTCCGCAACGACCGCCTGAGGCGGCGCATGCGGGAAAAGGCGCGCTCTTCAAAAGTTACCCTGACAACACCTGCTGAAGGGGTTCGATCCCCTTCGTCTTTCCAATCGTGATGGTGATCGTGGCGTCGATCCTGCCGGCGCACGGCGCGGGTGGCAACATTCGTCTGGGCTACCGACGCCGCCATTGCTGGTCGATCACCCTTTGGGCAGGCCTAGCAGGTTGGCAATGTTGTTCTTCTGGACCGCGGACGATCCGCCGAAGATCGGGAACACTATGGCATCCCGTACGTAGCGCTCCATGTTGAAGCCCTCCGCATAACCATAGGCGCCCATTACCATCTGGCAGGTGATGGTGATGTCGCGCGTCGTCTCGGCGATGTAGAGCTTGGCCATCGAGGTCTGCACGGCGCTCGGCTCGCCGCGATCGACGAGGCCGGCGGCATGGTCGAGCATCAGCCGGCAGGTCTGGAGCTTGGTCTGGACCTCGGCGAGCTGGTGGCGCACCGCCTGGTGGCCGCAGATCTTCTTGCCGAACTGGACGCGCTGTTGGGCATAGGCCCAGGCTTCCTCGACCGCGCCGACGGCAATGCCCATGGCCATCGATGCCGGTTGCAGCTTCTCGATCTCCAACGTCGGCCCGGCGAGCTGCTCCCAGCCCCGGTTCCACATTTCCGGGCCGCCCATGATATTGGCGGCGGGCACCTCGAGATTTTCGAAGATCACATCGTTCGTGGCGGTTGCGTGCATGCCCATGGTGCGGGTGTGGGTGATGGTGATGCCCGGCGACGTGCGCGGGATGATTACGAAGCTGAGGTTGCGATAGCGCTCCTCGAGCGGGCCGCTGCGCACCAGCGCGTAGATGTAGTCCGACCACTGGGCGCCCGAGCACCAGCGCTTGGCGCCGTTGATGATGATTGTGTCGCCGACCAGCTCGGCACGGGTCCTGACCGAGGCGAGGTCAGCGCCCGTGTCGGGCTCGGACAGGCCGAGTGCAAACATGATCCGGCCCTCCGCGATGGCTGGCAGGAAGCGGCGCTTCTGCTCCTCGTTGCCGAGTTCCTTGACGTTTAGCCCGGCGTACGACGCGCACTGGACATAGAGCCCCGCAAGCGCGCAGCTACGCTTGGCCAGTTCCTCGATCACCATGAACTGGGTGCGGATGCTGAGGTCAAGGCCGCCATATTCCTCGGGAAGGGTCAGCGCGCAGATGCCGAGTTCGGCCATGCGTAGCAGCAGCTCGCGCGGAATGAAGTCCTCGCGGTCCCACCTGGCGACGGCTTCGGGCGGCGCGATGTCGTCGAGCAGGCGGCGCAGGCTGTCGCGCAGCATTTCCATTTCGGCAGTGTCGGTGATCATGGCAGAGTTCCTGTCTCGTTAGGCAAGGAGAATGAGTTGTTCAACCGGTCGCTGCGACGATTTCCTGAACGAGGAGATGTTCGACAGGAGCTGTCAGTCCGATGCGAACTCGTCTCCACCTGGCGGGGTCTTGGCTTTGAGGGCAGGGGCCTAGCTGGCAAGCGCCTGCCAGTCGGCCAGGGCGGTCGAGCTTGTATGTCTGGCGATCGACGAGGTGGCGCTCTTGGTTGAAATGATTGTGGAAGGAGGCATGGACGGAGGCGAATTTCTGCAGCGTCTTCATCCGCCGGAACCGCAGCATGGCTCGCTCTCGTCGTCGCACGGGCAGGTGGCTGTTCTCGACCCGGTTATTGGCATGGCGGCCGGTTTCCTGCTTGGCCCGGTTGCCCAGTTCATCCATCGCCGCGCCGTAGGAGCGCAGGCCGTCAGTGACGATCTTCTCGGGCGAGCCGTGGCGCTTCAGCGCCTTCTTCATGAAAGCCGTAGCCGCAGATTTGTCGCGCGTTTTCGTGACATAGCTCTCCAGCACTTCGCCTTCGTGGTCGACGGCGCGCCACAGGGAATGCATCTCGCCGTTGATCTTGACGTACATCTCATCAAGGTGCCAACGCCAGTGCCGAAAGCCTCGCATCCGGCTCACCCGCTGCCGCCGGATGTCGGCCGCGAACAGCGGACCGAAGCGGTTCCACCACAGGCGCACCGTCTCGTGACACAGGTCGATGCCGCGCTCGAACAGCAGGTCCTCGACATTGCGCAGCGACAACGAAAACCTGACGTACATCATCACCACCAGCCGGATCACCTCCGGCGACGAGTGGAAATACCGAAACGGATTGGCTGGTTTTCGAGGGCGAGGCATGACTTCACGTTACCCTTCGGAGCGCCGAACCGCCATCCGGTGCAATCCCTTTGACACCACCCGCAGGTGCGATCGTGACCAATGAAGACGAGCTGGGATATGAAGAGGCCAGCCCTCTGATTTCTTTGGCATGGCCCAAACGGACGGGGATGTCATAAGACAAGCGGTTTCCACACGAACTGAATCGTTGGGGATTCCCATCTGACGCCTGATGTGATTCACGCTGTCTGCTGGCGAAGGAGGCCGGCATGGATGGCGCGCTCGCTTTCACAGGACCTTCGGGACAGGGTTATTGCCGCGATTGACGGCGGCTTGAGTTGCCGCGCGGCGGCAGGTCACTTTGGGGTCAGCGTATCGAGCGCGATCCGCTGGCGGCAACTGGCACGAGAGCATGGGCAGGCCGTTGCCAAACCACGCGGCGGAGACCGACACTCGGCCCGGATTGAGGCGCAGGGCGCGTTCATCCGCGAACTGGTGACCGAACAGGCCGACATGACGCTGGTCGAGATACAGGCGCGGCTGATCGAGCGGGGCGCTTCGGTTGGTATCGGCACCCTGCACAGGTTTTTCTCGCGCCACGGCATCACTCGGAAAAAAGACCGGGCACGCGATCGAGCAGGACCGCCCCGACGTCCTGAGGCAGCGCCAGCACTGGTTCGAGGGCCAGCTCGATCTGGCACCGGAACGCCTCGTGTTCATCGATGAGACGTGGACCGCCACCAACATGACCCGTAGCCATGGTCGGTGCGCCACCCTTTCGACGACCGATGTAGGTTTCGTCCGCTTCAACCATGGTGCCGTTGCCGCCCATGGGAGTGGCATCATCCGAGCGCATGGCTTCGCGGATGCGGTGGAACATGAACCAAGCGCTCTTGTAGGTGATACCCAGCATACGGTGAAACTGATGGGCGCTCATGCCCTTCTTGCTGGCGCAAAGCAGATGGTTGGCGAGCAGCCACTTGTTGAGCGGAATTTTGCTGCTCTCGCACACCGTGCCGACCGTGACGCTGTACTGCTTGCGGCAGTCGTTGCACTGGACGACGCCGTTGCGGATCGCGCCTTCCGGGTGCGCCTTGGTAGGACGGCCACGCTGCGCAGGGAGCCGCTTGGCGTTGAACGAACCACAGTGCGGGCAGAACGGGCCATCGGGCCAGCGTAGAGCCTCAAGATGCTCGCGGGCCTTGTCCTCGTTGGTGAAGTGCGGGGCGGTAAGGTTCGCCATGCCCAACCCCTACGGGGCGGGCGTTGCTTTGTCACGTATATAATCGCCACTAAATGTCAAGCTGCATAGCGTGGGAGCGAAGCGCGCGGCGCACGCGCCCGCCAATATCGCTTGTCGATATTGGCCACCGTCGGACTCGGGGAGCCGCTGACGGCAGAGTTTGGGGATTCTCGCACGTGGCACCGCGATCCATTGATTGCGCTTTGACGGCGCATCGGACAGTCTGCCGAGAATGGCTCATGCTCGCCGGGCATGAGCCTGTCCAAGCCCCGCAGGGATGCCGCGACGGCTCCCGCCGATCGGGCATATCGGGAGAGACGGCCATGCGCTTTTCCATGCACGCGCCCCTGGGCGATGTTACGCCCGGCCAGTTCCAGACCATGAATGCGGTGCGCAGCATCGCCGGCGCATTCGAGGCGGCGGGCATCGACGCCGCCTATGTCACCGATCACCCCGCCCCCGATGCGAAATGGCTCCACGCCAACGATCACGATGCGCTCGAACCGTTCGCCGCCCTGTCGTTCCTCGCCGCAGCCAGCACCCGGCTGAAGCTGATGAGCTACCTGATCGTTCTGCCCTATCGCAATCCGTTCCTGACCGCCAAGTCCGGCGCGACACTGCAGGTGCTTTCCGACGGGCGCTTCATCATGGGCTGCGGAGGCGGCTACCACTAAAAGTCCAGGTTGAGCGAGCTAGCCTAACCCAGACCCTCTAGCCGGCCTAGGGCCGACAGGCCATTGCAACTACCCTGCAGGAGCGGCAAACCAAGAGGTATGGTGGATGATGCAGAAAACATCGGGACGGAACTCATCTCTATGTTTCCCTTAGAGTTTTACCTGACAGCGGCACCACTCTCTCTTCAGGCAAGTAGTACTTCGAAAGAACGCTGGAAGATTACGGTTGCTGATGCGGCTCGCCAACGCGCAGAGGAGACGGCCGAATTCATCTGGCTTGACAGCGATCCGGTCGCTGTCACCATTTTCTACTTTCCAACGGCGCCAATGGCGGGGGACGTTGACAACATCGTCAAACCGATTCTTGATGCGCTCAAGCGCGTCTCGAGGTCGACCGCTGCACGGCTCCGCTCGACATTGCCGCAGGAAAGAGACCAGGCTTGCGGAGAGATAGCAGCGCTGCTCGTCGCCGAGATTGACGGTCCGAGTATTTGCGTTGTCCGGGCTGATGTGCCCGACGGCGCATACAGTCCAGGCAGGTTTGGCATCGACGAGCCATGGCCTGGGACAATCGATGACCCCGCGACCAAGCGTGGCAAGCCGGAAAAGCAGAACTGACCTGCAACCGCGATGGCATGCGGATCGCGACCAATGTCTTTGAGGCGGCCGCATTCCATAAGAGTGTGAAGGTCGCCTGCCGATGCGGGCACATCGCCTATTTCCAGGCGCATGGGCTCTGGTGGTTATTTCAGAGGCGGCGCTGGAGCGACGAGTTTAAGGACATGTCAGAGCGTTTCTATTGCTCCCTCTGCCTGGTCCGCCATCAACGGAAGGTTCGGCCGACCGTCATTAAGGCGAGCCAGGAGGCAGACACGCTTACACTACCTATGCCGGATGAGCGGGAATGGAAGCAGGCGCTCAGCCGTTTTAGGAGTTGAGGCGGACCCGCTGATAGTCCGCAATGGGTGGTTCTCGCTCCCGATCGTCTGGGGGCGTAGCGGCTAATGTGAGATCACAAAGCAGAAGGAAGTGCTCGCCGCCCTGGCCGATCAGGCCTAGTTTCACTCGGAACGGTTGCATGCACTGGTTGGATTCGAGATAAAGCCGGATGGACGGATTTGTCGGCAAGACGCTCACATCCTGATCGGGAGCAGGTGAAAAAATGGCGG